>ENA-OUOG01001311-OUOG01001311.1-marine-metagenome-genome-assembly--contig:-NODE-1311-length-29300-cov-5.567977_pt1 | contig 29300 bp, 17 predicted proteins | sample MGYA00248635_ERZ508505 | MGnify/ENA primary metagenome ERZ508505 (study PRJEB26176, sample SAMN06267871) | marine metagenome | isolation source: Saanich Inlet, British Columbia, Canada | place: Pacific...
CACCCCCATCCCGGCGTTTCCAGCCGATTTCGGCGCGCGTTTGGTCTGTCGCACGGTCCATGACGAACCCTGAGGGCCGGGCGGCAACCAGCGTAGTTCATTCATTCAGTCTCTCATTGGAGACCGACGGCGGTGTTTACGGTGCGCGCCGCGCGGTGCGCACCGCGCACCGCGCGGCGCGCGCCGCGCGGCGCGCGTGAGGCGCACGCACGCCCGTGCACGCGCCGCTGCGCGCGTGGAGCCGCGCTCCGCGGCAGAACGGTGGCGCCTCGCGGAACACCATCCCGCTTGGTGCGATCGGCATGGAATGAACGCAACTGGTCCACCGCGTCGACTCAAAAAGGCCTCCGATTTGAAGTACGACGAAAAACAAAAAAAAAGGCACTGACTCTGCCAGAGTGACAGTAGGTAATCAGTCTGCAATAACATCTGCAAAAAGTTAAGACTAATTGCTCACTGACTCTGCCAGGGATCGAACCTGGAATCTCGGGTTCCGTAGACCCGCGCCTTATCCATTGGGCCACAGAGCCTTTCTGGTCGTCTCGAGATCGACGCGTTTTTGTTGTGGGAGCCGAGTGCGAAGTATATGTATCCCTATTTTTTGGGATTCGATCGCAGCGGTGCATAGTGAAAGTGGTGGTTTGTTACCATCCATGAGGGTGGGGTAATTCTTTTTAGTCTGACGAAAATGTTTTTTGAGAATGACGGTGAACATGATGATGATGATGTAGTCGCGCCGCATCACGAGAAGAGACTCCCTAAACCCCGATCCTCCCCCCAACTCCTCGTCCAGAGCGACGGCCCTAAAATAGTGCACTGTCGCGACAGTGTCCGAGCGCTCGGTGCGCGCGACGCGACGCCGTGAACGAACATCGCGTCGCTGTCGCGCTTGCGTCGTTCTGACGAAAATGCACTTTTTTCACGCCGAGAGAAGAACGCACGCCCGCCCTCATCTATCGCCTTTATTACTCTCATCAAACGCGAGAAGAAGACGAACGCACGGACACGAGGACCCTCACGAACCCTAAACAGCGAACCCTACCCCCAAACCCTAAATCCGAGCGGTGTCGGTGGCTTCCTTTTTGGGGTGTGCGCGAGGAGGCGACGTCGGATGATGAGAGAGAGACGGAAAATTTTTGGTTGGCGACTTGGCCAATGTTGGCGTTTCTTGAAACAAGTCCTCCTGTTTCTCTATAAAAAACCTCATTTCATTTCATTCATCGACACTACTCTCGCGCGGCGAGGACCCTGCAGGGTCCTCGTGGAACGAGCACGAAAAAGCGACCGACATGTTCGCCGCCGCGCCTTCGTGTAGTAGGTCTCTTCCCTCGCCCCACCGCGTGACGACGCCTTCTTCCTCGGCGGTCGCGGTTTGTCGCGCTCCCGTTTTCTTCCGCTGCGCCGCTCGCGACGACGCGGCATCCCACAACAACAAAACCGGAATGAAGGGTCGAACCCGGACCCCGCACGCTTCGCTGATTCTCATCGGCGGCCGGGGCTGCGGGAAGAGCGCGTTGTGCAAGCGCCTGGTGGCGTCCGACCCGCGGTTCGACCTGCGCGTCCTCGACGACATGATCGTCGAGGAGGCTGGGATGAGCATCCCAAAGATCGTCAAGGAAAAAGGATGGCGTTGGTTCCGCGACGCCGAGTTTTCCGCGTGCGAGCGGGTCGCGCTTAGAGCGCGCGAGCGCAGGCGCGTCGGGGACTCGGAAGGGAACCCCTATCTCTGGACGCTCATCGACGCGGGGGGGGGCGTCGTCGTGGACCTGGACTTAAACGGGAACGAGGTGTTTTCCGAACGCAAGGTGGACGCGCTGCGCGGCGCGGTGACTGAAACGGGCGCGCGCGAAAACGTGTTAGTGTACTTGCGACGCGACGTCGGGTATTTGGTGAACCGCACGTCGGGGGATAAGAACCGGCCTCCGCTCTCCGACACGGTCTCGTTCGCGAAGCTGATGGAGCGCCGAAACGCGTGGTACTTCCGCGCGGCGGATTACGTCGTCGACGCCACGGGGGGCGCCGTGGAGTCGGAGGTGAAGACGAAACGAGAGATCAAGGAGGAGGTGCTGGAGTACTTCTACGCCGAGACGGGGGCGTGGCCGCCGGACGACGAACGCGGCGCATCGTATGCATAATACGCGCGATGATATAATATACTCACTGTCACAGTCGCGCTCTTGGCGGCGTGCTCGCCGGCAGCACCTTGTACGGGTTGAGGATGCCTCTCGGGTCCAGCATTGTTTTCACGCCGCGCATGATCTCGATCGCGTTTTCCGGTTTGGAGTACGACAGCTCGTTCGGTTTCATCGCCCCGACGCCGTGTTCCGCCGAGACCGACCCTCTGGCGTTTGCGGTGAATTCGTACACGAAGGGCTCGATCAGCTTAAGCAGAGCGGGGTGGTACCCCGTCGGTGAGCTGACGTTCAGGTGCAAATTACCGTCACCGAGGTGCCCGTACCCCATCACGGAGACGGAGCTGAAATCGAAATGACGTTTTTTTTCAGAATTCGTCTCTGAGAACTCGTCGCCTTCCGTGACTCGTCTCGCGACGCGCGCTCGAAGCGCGTCCACCAAGTCGTACATCGACTCCGTCGGCAGACTGAGGTCGTACTTGTACGTCGCGCCCGCGTGTTTCAGCGCCAAAGAAACGCGTTCGCGCAAGTTCCAGAGCGCGAACGCTTGCTTTTCGTTTTTGCCGACCAAAGAAGCGGTCACGAGACCGCGTCGCGATAATAACGCCGCGAACGTCTCCAACCGGCGTCGCGCTTTTTTTCGCGCCGCGGAAGCTTCCTCACCCCCGGTCTCCGCCACCTCGCAGACGACGTAGAAGGGCGACTTGTGTAACGGCAGCGGGTCAGAGGTGCCTTTCAACTCGCGAAGCACAACCTCCAAACTCGCGCGGTCGAGGAACTCAAACGCGCTTAACGACCCTCCCAAGATTTGTTTCGCCAAACGCATCGCGGCGACTGCGTTTTTGAAACTCGAGCAGCCCGCGAACAACACCCCAACCGCGTTCGGTTTGGGTGGCGCGACGAGCGCGACTTTCGTGATGATCCCTAACGTACCCTCCGCGCCGATGAACAGCTGTTTCAGGTCGTACCCGGTGTTGTCCTTTCTCAGCGTTTTAAGCAAATCCAACACGCGGCCGTCCGCCAACACAATTTCCAGACCAAGCACAGTGCCCCGCAGCGAGCCGTACCGCACTAACCTCAACCCGCCCGCGTTGGTGCTGACGTTGCCGCCGATCTGGCATTTTCCCTTTGCGCCTAAGTCGAGGGGGATCGTTAGATTATGTGCGTTCGCGTAACTCTCCAGGTCCTCCAGTACCACGCCCGCTTCGGCGACCACTACTCCGGCGCTTTCGTCGACGGAAACCATTTTGTTAAGCAATCGTACGTTGACGATCACCTCGTCATGAACGGGGACGCCCCCGCCTACTAAACCCGTGTTCCCTCCCTGGGGCACGACCGCTAACCGTCGTTCGTTGCAGTGTTTCAGCACGGCAGATACCTCCGCGGTGGTGCTCGGCAGGAGCAGAACCGTCGACCGGCCGCGGTACTTCTTCATCCAGTCCTCGTTCGCGCTCGCCAGCGAACCCGCGTCTACGCGGACTTTGCGAACGGAGGAGGACGAGGAAGACGTCTTGGCGGTGTCGCGCGATCCGGCGTCGTCGCGCGCGCGAGTGCCCTCCAGGACCTCGCGGAAAAACGCCACGTCCTCGTCCGTGAGCGTCGCGAAGTCCCCGCGGGGGGGGAGGGCCGTGCCGCCCATGACGACGCGCGACGCGGACTGCGGACGACCACCTCGTGGAGGATGACGGACTGATGATTGATTGGTTTTGGAGAGAGTCTCGGTGCGCGACGCGCTGAGCCCAGACTGGCGATTTTCGAGCCCAGGCGCACTCTCTCGACTCTCCGCCGGTGTCTCTCGCCGCCGGCGTCTCGACCGTCGGCACTCGCGCCCGCGCGGAGGCGGCGCCCGCGGTCGTCATGCGCACGCGCACGAGCGGTCCGGTGACCCCCCCCGCCCCCGCCGCGGCGGCCGCGAAGGCGAGCGCCGCGCGTAAACCGCGCGCGGCTTCCGCGGGGTCGAAGGCGAAGCCCGCCGCCGCCGCCCCCTCGCGCGCCCGCAAATCCTCCGCGGACGCGGGATCCCCCCCGAGCGTCTCCGCTGGCCGGCCGACCTCCTCGTCGCGCGCGCGGGCGTCGCGCCCCGCGGGCGGTCGCGGTGCGGGCGCGAAGGCGTCGTCGTACTACCGCGTCGTCGACGGCGTGCGGTACGACCGCAAGGTGCTGGAGGATTGCGAGGCGTCCGTGAACGACGACGGCGTCATCGACCTAAACGAGGCGCGAAGGGTCGTCGCCGACGTGCTCGACGGCCCGCGGCGTGAGCAAGGCCGAGGCGTGAAAAGCGCGGTGACCGATTGCGAGCTGGCGACGCTGCGGTACGCGCAAAGCCGGTTCGAGTGGACCGAAGAAGCCAAAGCGTGGGTCTTCGGGAACAAAGGCGTTGTCGCTTCGGTCGAGGCGGGGAACGACGCGCCGCTGGACGAAACACGAAACGCGAAACGCGAAGACGACGCGGGAGTCGGAGTCGTCGAAAACGCGGAGGACGACGAGGATGATGACGCGGAGGACGACGAGGATGATGACGTGGAGGACGACGAGGATGATGACATGGAGGACGTCGAGGAGGACTCCTCTGACTCCGACACGTCCTCTGACACCTCCTCCTCCGACTCCGACTCCGACTCGAGCCCCTTACAAAAACAAAACTGGTCGACGCTGGACGCGGCGACGGCGCTCGCCTTCGCGCGGTGCGCGGAGTTGGCCGCCGCGAAAGCCGCCGCCGCGGAGGCGGAGGCCACCGGGACGCTGTTCCAAATGTCGGGCGGTGTTTCGGAGCGCAAAGAAAACGAAAACGACGGAATTGACCCGCGCGAATCGTTCCTGCGGCGCGAGCGCCGCGCCGCCGCCGCGTTCGCGGCGCGCGACGCCGCCGCCGCCGCGGGTGACTTTTTAGACTCTCAACGGTTCGGCGTTCGGTCCTCGTCGCTGGGCGACGCGCGCGACTCGCTGTTCGGCGGCCACGCGATCGGCGGAAACCTCGAGGAGGTGATCCCCGCCTTCTCCGCGAGCCGCGGCGAACGCGTCGACGCGTTGCCGTCTCGGCGCGCCGCCGAGGCGCGGAAAAAGCCGAAGCAGATTTTGCTCGAGCGCGACGCGAGGCGACGAGGCAAGGACGGCGCGAAGAAGGCGTTGCGACAAAAAAGCGACGCGATGATCGCCGCGCGCGCGTTGGCGGAGGAGGGCGCGGGTCTGTTCGTCAAGCCGCTGGACACGTCCAAGCTGCGCCGCGACGCGAAGCGGCTCGGCGGCGGCGACGGCGGCAACGCCGCCAAGAGCTGGTTCTCGATGCCCGCGGTGGAGTACACGCCCGAGCTGCGGCGGGACATGCGGTTGTTGAAACTGAGAGGCGCGTACGACCCCAAGCGTTTCTACAAGACGGACGACACGACGAAGCTCCCGAAGAACTTCCAGATCGGCACGGTGGTGGAGGGCGCGCAGGACTTCTACTCCGCGCGTTTAACGAAGAAGGAGCGGAAACGCACGTTGACCGAGGAGGTGTTCGCCGACGCCGAGATCAAGGCGGTGCGCAAGAAGCGCTTCGCTAAGATCCAAGCCGCCAAGGCGCACACCATGGGGCGCAAGGAGAAGCGCAAGCTGGGCGGCAGAACGCGGGGCGCGGGGGGGAAGTCGCCGGGTAACGCGCAAAAGAGCACCAAGCGAATCAAGAGGTGATGTAGGATGATGGCCGATCGTTCGGTAATACGTATCGTACGTAGTATCAGTACTTCTCCTCGTTCGGCGCGGCGTCGTAGAACCCTCCCACCTCAAACCCGGGGCCGCCGCCGAGCGCGCCTCCTCCCCCCCACCGACCGCCCGCCGCCGCGAACGCCTTCGCCGCCTCGCGCGCCGCCTCCTCGGCGGCGGCGATGGCTTCGTCGTCCAAACGCGCATCCTCCAAACTACGCGCGTAACCCCCGGTCATGCCGTAGCTCACGCGGTACAGCAGCGAACCAGCGGGCGCGCCGTCGTCCACGATGACGTCGCGGAACGCCGCGCCGCCGCGGTTCACGAAACCGGGGCCGGCGCCGGGAACCGCGCGCGCGAAATCCTCCGCGTATATATCGCTCTCCGCCTTTCCTTCCGCGTGAGACGAAAAAGTCGTCGCCTGACCTCGCGAGTCCGACTCCGCGAAAGTCGCGTCGGAGATGGCGTTTGACCACGACCCGGTTTGCGGGTCGTGGTCCGGGTGGTCCGGGTCGTCCATCGCGTTTTTCTCGTCGCGGCGCTCCGCCGCCGCCGCCGCGGTGGACTGGTGGTGGTGCGACGCCGAGACGTGGTGGTGGTCCGTGAACAGCGCCGACGCCGCCGCCAGCGCGCCCGCCGCGCCGCCGCCGCCCGCGGCGTGCGCCGAGATGCCCAGCAGCGCGCCGCTCAGCGAGAGCGACGAGCCGCCGCTCGAGGTCTCACCCGAGGCGTACGAACCGGCGGAAGACGCAGACGCGTCAGATGCGTCAAAGTCTCGCTCGCTCGCGCGACGCTTCTTCGCCGCCGCGCTCCAGGGCACGTTCGCGTCCATGTGCCTGGCGTAGGGCCTTCCCGGTCGGCACCGGTCGTACGACCGCCGCAGCGACGCGAACGTCCGTTCCCAGGTGAGTCCTGTCGTGGACGAGCGCGCCGCCATGCCGAGCGCGTCTCTCTTCTGTGGGTTTTTCAGCACGTCGACGAGCGCCTCTAACCACCCCGAGACGTCGCCCGGCAAAGGGTCCGCGTCCTTCACCAACACGCCCGTCACGCCGTCCTTGACGATCGCGCGGTTCACCCCGACGTCGTCCGTCACCACCGGCAGCCCGCTCGCCATCGCCTCTATTAAGTTGTTCGGGAACACCTCCGTGCGGCTGGGGAAGAAGAACACGTCGCCGTTGGCGTAAATCTCAGCCAGGCGGTCGCCGCCGGCGTGCCCCAAGATGCGCACGCGCGGGAAAGTCTTCGGATCGAGCTGCCTTCTGGTCCAGGGCAAATCGGGGCCGTCCCCGGCCACCACCACGCGGAAAGGAGGCAAGCCGGTGATTTCCCCACTCGCCTCCTTCTGAAACAGCTCGCGAACCGTCTTGACGAACGCGCCGAGCCCCTTCTCGCGGACGATGCGCGCGACCCACAAGATGACAACCTCGCCGTCGCGAGACGCGCCCGCGCCGTCCGTGGGTCTTTGAGTTATTCCGTCCTCCTTCGGGCCGCTTTTCCTCCCTCCTCTCGCGTCGCTCGTCGTCGAACGACTCGAAACACCTTCCTCCTCCCCCACCCCGAAGACGTCGCGCCGGAACGCGACGCTCCGCCGCGCCGGCGAGTACATCGTCCGGTTGATGCCGCGCGGGAAAAACCCCATGCGCTCGCGCGGGACGCCCATCTCGCTCAGGTGCTCGGCGGCGGCGTACGACGGCGTCGCCACGACGTCGCAGCTGCTGTAAAACCCGGAGAGCATCTGTCGTAAGGGCGTCGCCAAAACCCCGACGCGGTAGTACTGCAAGTACGTGTCGTACGCGGTGTGGTACGAACACACCGAACACACGTCGTTCTCCGCCGCCCAACGCACCGCGCTGTGCCCGAGCATGTCCGGCGCGGCGACGTGCACGACGTGCGGCGCGAACGTCTCCATCTGGTGCCTCTGCCTCTGCTGCAGCGGCGCAGCCATCTTGTACTCGCCGCGGCCGGGCATGGGGATGTGCGGCACGTCCGTCACGTGGTACCGCTCGTGCGTCGCCGCCTCGCGGAAGTCGCTCTCGACCAAGTCGGGGGACATGACAAACACCCGAGAGTCCGCGCGAGACCGCAGGTGGTGCGCCAGACGCTTCATCGTGCGGCTCACGCCGTCGACGTGCTCCCAGACGGACGCGAAGATGATCACGCGGCGCTCGGCGCCGTACCCCAATGCGCCCGCGCCGCCGTTGCCGACGACGTCGTCGTCGTTCAAGATGGGAATCGACTTTTTTAATTCGCCCGCGTCGACGAAAACGCGCGCGGCGTTGGATTCGGTTGATTCGTCGTCGTCCGTCAGTCGGCTCGACGCGATTTCGAACGACGACGACGAATCCGACGAATCCGACGCGCGTCGCGCGTCATTCACAGAAGAAGAAGCGCCGACCGCGAATACTCTCGACGACCGCGACGGATCGACGAACGTCTCGCGGACGCACGTCATCTCGGGACACGCGTCGCGATTCAAGACGTTCGCGTTTCGCTCGAGGCGCTCCGCGAGAGCGGCGATCGACGCCTCCTGGTCGAGCAGGTGGCACGAAGAGTACTTGCGCGCGCGCTCGCGCAGTCTGTCGACCACGCCGTTCGTCCACTGGTAGTGCATCACCTTCAGAGGCACGGGGTAGGCAGACTCGTGGTCCTCCATCAGCCGCGCCGCGCTCACCACGTCGTCCAGCCCGAAATCCTGCAAAGTCCGAACGTCCAAAATCGGGTACTGCGCGCGATGCGCTAACACCCGCCTTCCTCCGCCCACGACGCCGACTAAAGTGCTGTAGTGGTGTAACCCTCTGAGCGCGTAAAAACTGTTCACGCCTCCGTGGCCGTTTTGTTTGCTGTCGAAATCCCTTTCCCACGACGATCGAAACCCGACGTGGTGCGGATCGTGGCACGAGCCCAAAGAGCAACGCAGCGGGAACGCGTCGGAGACGCTCCGTGCGTTGGTTTTTTTGTCGCCGCCGTTTCGTTTGGGAACCCCGACGTTCGTCTCCCCGCCCTCCGCGACGCGGTCCACCCACGCGCCGTGCACGAGCGAGTACCCCATGGCGTCCACCTCCCCTAGGAACGCGGGAAGCGTCGACGTGGGAGGCACGGCGATGTGCTCGTCGAGGTCCACGAGCACGACCCAGTCCGCGTCGTCGGCGACGGCGGCGAGCCGGTGTTCGAAATGGTGCGCGGCGGTGCTGAACAAGATGGCTTCGCCCTCGTACGTGTCGAAGAAGATTTCTCGTTTCGTCAAGATGTCCGCGAGGGTTTTCGAAACGGCTCTGGCGGACGCCGCGTCATTCGAGCGATCGTCCGGCGACGGCGCGTGCACGACCACCAGGACGTACTGACGCGGCACTCGCAAATCGTCGACGTAATGATCGAGCCACCGTTCTAACATACCCGCCGGATCGCCTTTGTACGACGCCGAGACCCCCGTGAGGAGGAACACGCGCGCGTCCGTGGCGTTGAGGAACGGCTCGCGGTCGGAGGGGGGGTCGAACGCGCGCGCGGGACCCGCGAAGGACCCGCGCGGGACCGGTCGGTCGTCGAAGCGCCGCGCGAAAGACGCGTCGTTCGAAGCCGACGCGATCGTCGCGTCTTCTCCGCCGGACGCTCCTCCGCCGCTCCCCGAGCCGCCGCGCGTCTCCGCGGCCGACCCGCCAGCGCGCGCGTCGCCGGCGCCGCCGGCGCGCGCTCCCCCCGCGCCGGAGCCGCCCCGCGGCTCGTACCGCAGCGGCGCCGCCGAGCACAGCAGCCGCCGCGCGCTGGACGTTTCGATCTCCCCCTCCCGGAGCACCGCGGGCAGGTCCGGCGCGTGGTGGTGCCTCGGCCGCACGCGGTACTTACCGAAGTACGCGGCGAGCGCCAGGGCGTAGAGCAGCACGATCATCGCCAGCATGCGCGGCACCACGCGCACGGCCTTGCGGTAGCGCCGTCCGACCGCCGCCTTCTGCGGCGTGGACATCGAGGCGTACAGCTCGGGGTTGATCGGCCGGCTCCCGATGGAGTTGCGTCGCGACGGACGCCCGCTCGGAGGGGGACTCCGGTCGCGACCCATGGCGACGCCGCGCGTTCGCCCGCGCCCCGCGCGACGCGACCGACCCCCGGCCGCCCGTCACCCGCGCGCCCGCCCCGAACGCGGGAGCCGAGACGCGCGCGCGTGACCCGCGCGGCGCGGAACGGCGCGCGAACGCGCGTCTCGCCCGTTGGTGCCCCCGCCAGTCTGTCGCGTTTCGTCGTCCACCGGTTCAGCGACCGGTCGCCGACCGCGCACGCGAGGCGCAACGGTTTCGCGAACGGGGGGCGCACAACGCGCGCGTAGAAAAAGGATTTCTCGGAGCGCGCGTCCAGTCCGAGAAATCCGACAAAAGACCCTCTCGAAGCCGAAATAAATGTTTCACTTGGGCATCGCCGAACGTGAACGATGAACTTCTTGAAATCCCTACTGCTCGTCGGTGCCCACTGCGCAGTGCGGGAGGCGCGGATGTTCTGGTTCGTGCGGCGCGCGCTGCGGGCGCTCCGCGCGCCGCTGCGGCGGCCGCTGGAGCCTCTGTTATGGCTCGCGGCGGCGCTGTCGGCGAAGGACGCGTGGGTACGTGCACCGCCCGCCCCGGAACCGCGCGCGTCCGCCTCGAACGCGTCCGCCCGCGTCCGCGTGTCCGGCGCGGTCGTGGTCCTCCAACGATCGCCCTCGCGCTCGCGCTCACCTCCCCGACGCTCCCGCGCGCGCCCGTCCCCCCGCGAACCCGACGACCCAACACTCCAAACGCAAACCGCAGGCGCTCCCGTCGACCGCGCGCGCGCGTCGCCCGGGCGAGGGCCTCCCCGCGGGCGACGCCGGATCACAGTCGACGGGACGAGCGGGCCGAACCAACCGAACCGTTCGATCATCAGACTCGAGACGCGCCGACGGCGGCGCGCGCGACGCGAGATGGCGCGGCGGCGCGCCCCTTTTGATCATCCTGGCGCAGGCCAAGCTGGATGGGACGCGGTGGCAGGTTGTGCCCGCGTACCTGTGCACGGTGACGTGCACGGGTCTCAACGCGCTCGGGAGGGTCAAGGGCGTGCGTCTGCCGAAGATTGTGTGCCGCTTAGTCGCGCTCGCGGGCGCCGCCGGCGCCGCCGTCTCGACGCTAGCGGGGGTGTTCGCGCCGGTGTTCCCGATGCCCAAGCCCACCGGTCCGTACCGCGTCGGCAAGACCACGCGGCTGTGGATCGACCGCAACAGAAGGTCGTGGCTCCTCAAGACCAAGCGCAAGCTCGGCGCGCAAGCTCTGCCGGAGCACAGGATGATGATGGTGAACATATGGTACCCGGCGGCGCGCGAGGACGACGGGAGCGGAAAAGATTCGCAACCTCCGTGGCCGGCGGACGAGGAGGCGGAGGCTCGCTTCGCCGAAAGAGCGGCGGGTTTCGCGGCGGTAGAGGAAACCGCCGCGAATGCGACGCCGCGCCACACGAACGTCCTGAAGAAGCAGCGGGAGGAGACGGCGAAGCACCAGGCGCGTTTTGAGAAGAAGCGCGCGGAAGCCAAAAAGAGCGGGCGCCTGCGCCGCGCGCATTGGCTCGACCCGACGCTCGCGACGACGCTGGCGGAGTCTTTTTACTTACCGGGCTGGGTGGTGGACTACTTCCGGCTCGTGAAGATGGACGCCATGGAGGACGCGCCCGTGGCGGACCCGCCGCGCGTTTTGACGAAACAAAAGTCACGTTTTACTGATACCGACGCGAACGAGACGGAGACGCACTCTGAAACGACTCAGGGGCCCGGGTTCCCGGTGGTTCTTTTCTCGCACTCCTTCACCGGCGTGAAGGAGCAGAACAGCGCTTTGTTGCAGGAGATCGCGAGCTGGGGCCATATCGTCGTCGCGGTGGACCACCCGCACGACGCGGCGCTTGTTCTGTACCCGGACGGCTCGACCGCTGATTTCCGCGGGTACGACATGCCGAAAGAAAGCGAACCGAGGAACTGGTGGCGGTTCCGACACGAACACGCGCGGTGGCGCGCGCTGGATTTAGCACACGCGCTTGAGCGAACGGTGGAGCTGTCGTACGACGACGCATCGCCTTTGCGAGGGAAGATCGATTTAAGCCGCATCTCCTGCATCGGGCACTCGTTCGGAGGCGCCGCCGCGGTGATGCTCGCGCAGATGGACCCGCGGATCACTTCGGTCGTCGCGCTGGACCCGTGGATGTGGCCCCTGGGACGCGAAACCGCGATGGCGGGATGCCCGTGCCCGCTGTTAGTGTTCGAGGCGCCCGAGTTCATGTGGAACCGCGACATCTTCTGCGTGACCAACGGCGAGACCTCCAGCCTGATGTGCGCGGCGACCGCGCCGCAGGCGGTGGCTCGAGAGGAGAGCGGCCGAGAAGAAGAAAAAAAAGAGACCGCGGAGGAGCGCGCCGAGGAGCGCGCGAGAGACGCGGAGGCGGAGGCGGAGCCGCGCGCGTCGTCGGACGATTCCGCGACGGAACCGAACTTCTCGTCGCCATCGGACGACGTTCATCGTGTGGAGGACCCCTCTAAGCCCCCCCCCGGCTTTCTGGGCGACTCCGTGGACGGCCACGCCGGCGTCGGGTTCTATAACGAACACGGGTACTACTACACCAGTAACCCGCCCAAGAGCCCGACGTCGCATCGACGAAGCGCGCACTTCCGACCGCAGCACCCGCGCGTCGGGTCGAGCGAGAACCTGGCGTCGATGACGTCCATGGCGTCCCTGTCCAGCGCGCGCAGCCTCGGATCCGTCGGCAGCTTCGAGGGGTCGGGGGAGCAGCCGGATTTGCGGGACCCACTGGACGAACACAAAGAGAGGGTTCCCACCGCGGAGGAGGAAGCGGCGGCGGCGGTGGCTTCGTACGCCTCCGGACGACCTCCTCGCGACCCGTCCTCGCTCGCGTTCCTCGCCGGCGAGGAGCGCGGCTCAGAACGCGGCTCGGGGTCCGGCGACTTTTCCGGCGGTTCCGCGGCGGTTTCGCCGCATTTGCGCCACAGCGGCAGCTGGAGCAACGTCCTGCGCGCGGTGAACGCTGAGAACGCGGAGGCGTCTTCGTCCGGTTTGAAGAGCGTCGGGTCGTGGGGTTCGCTGCGGCGTCCGTTCCGCCGGCGCTCGATCGGCGATCGGAATCGCGCCGGCGGCGGATCGGTGTCTTCCCTCGGCACGAGCGGGTACGGCGCGGAGATGCAGCGCGACCCGAGTGGCGTGGCGTTCAAAGCCGTGCTCGCGAAGACGATGCACTTCGACTTCACCGACATCGCGATGGTGGCGCCGCTCGCCGCGACGATGTTCGGCGTGGTGGGCGTCGGAGGCAGAGAAGTGCACGACGTGACGAGCGCCGCGACGCTGCGTTTTCTGCGCATGTTCAACCACCCGCGCGATCCCGACCACTCCGATCCAGACGCGAAGGCGCTGGAGAAACTGCGCGCGAAGCTGCTCAGCACCAAACCCGTCGCCTCGGTCGGCGCGGCGACCAAGTACGGCTTCTCGGGCGGGAACGCGGTTGTGGAACCGGCGGAGACGTCGTTTTCGGTTTCGGGTTCGCCTCTCGGCGAGCGCGAAGCCTCCGACGACGCTCGCGTTAAAAATTTCGGCGATCCTCGCATCGCTCTGCCCCGGTTGAAGCTCGGGAAGATGGGGCACCCCGTCGCGCGGCACCGCGGCGTGCGCGGGAGTCTCGCCGCGCGCGGAGGAGGCGTAAAAGGCGGACGTTTAGCGAAAGACGCGGCGTTTCGCAAATCCTTCGACGCGACGCACCTCCCCGAGAATTGGATGGAGCTCGAGGGCATCGAAGGGTCGGACGCCGAGCGGGGCGATTCCGAGGACGATTCCGAGGACAAAAAAAACAAGTCGTCGGAGGTCGTCTCGAAGGCAGTGAAAAATCCGGATTCGAGAAAGGCGTCGAGCGCGGGCCGCGACGAAAAAGACGCCAGTCTGGAGAGATCGGCGAGATCGTTCGTGCGCCGCCGCGGAGACGGCGAGGACGAAACCTCCGGCGAAAAAAAATTCGCCGCTTCGTCCGACGACACCTCCGACGACGACGCGATCGAGGTGAAACCCCGCGTCGTGCGTTGGGTGAAATCTCACGAGTGGCGCCTCGATTCCGAGCGTTTATTCGACGCCGCTCAGCGCCGCGAGATGCGGTGGCTCCTACACGAGTGCCGCAAGCTGGGAACGCTGATCCAGCCGAGCGACTTCGTCGCCATGTTTCCGTCGTTCGACGCCGACGCGGTGAAACGCGCGGCGCTCTTAGAGCTTACGTCGGACGAACACCATCCGCCGCCGAAGCCGTTAGTGTGGCTGGCGCAGATGGTGGTGGACGGGGACATCCCGCGGCACACCAGCGAGGGGGGGAACCACCACGGTGTGCCGGACGAGGAGCTCGAGGGGTTAGAGGCGCGAGGAGGCGAAGCGGAGTAGCGCATCCTTATGATGAAGCCTTTTTCTTTTCGCGTCATCTCACAGAGCCTTTTTGAAAAAAATGATGACATTACATTATTACGGGGTTCTATGAGCTACTTGCCCAAAAATCGGGTGGTTTTCGACCCGATTTTAAGACCCGATTTTGCAACTAAACGCCGTTTTGCGAAAATACGACCCGATTTTCCACCCGATTTTGGTCCGACATTTTTAAACCCTGATTTCAGGGTTCAGACCCACCCGATTTTGCCCACACCACCCGATTTTCCACCCGATTTTCAGCAAAAACCCCCTTAAATTATTTTCACGCCCCCTTCTTTTGAACCCTCGCTCGAGGGTTGCCGAGGCGGGAAACAAAAACAAAAAGTCTGCACACGTCAACGTCTTCGGACGAAGTCGCATCAGTCGTCCAGCCCGAAGTGGCCGCGGATGGTGAACCGCTCCTGCTCCTCGGGCTCGCGCCCCGGCCGGGGCAAGCGCCGGCGCGGCGAGCGCTTCGGCGCGCACTCCGCGCACCAGTACTTCACCCCGCCGTGCGGACACGGCCGGCACTCCGCGCAGAACCGCTCGAGCTTACCATGCGGGCAGCCGACGCAGGCCACGCAGCTGTCTCTGCGCTTGCCGTGGGGGCACGGGTTGCACGTCGCGCAGCTGTCCTTCCGCTTCCCATGCGAACACCGCTTCCCCATGTCACGATCACCCCTGGACCATCGCCCGTACTCGCGCCCGCGGACGAGTGTGGCGCGACGCGCGAAGCGTCGTGGCTTTTGTGTCGGTGAATAGACAGATTAGGATTAGTCAGCCCCGACGCGGCTTGACAAAAACGTGACCTATGTGCACGCTTCGCTTCGGCATCGGCTCTGGAGTCACGAAAAAATTCCACCTGGCGGCATCCCGAGACGAACCGTGTTTCGGCGGTCTAAATTCGGTCAACGGTTCGCGGGTCGCAAAACAATGTTCGTGGCGTTTTTTCCGAGCGCGGCGCGCCGGGAGCCACAAGCACGACGCGCACCGGAACGCGCCGTACTCGAGACACCCGCTCGTCTCCGCCCGATTCGCGCGCGGCGGCGTCACGCACCCGCGCGCCCGTCGAGAAGCGCGCGGCGTTCCTCCGAGAACAGGAGCCCTCCCGTCGGCGGTCGGCGCTTCCCAGGCTGATTCGCCGGTCGGACCGGGGGTACGAATCACCTGCGACATGACGTCGCACGACAAGGTACGCCGGGAGAGCCTCCGATGCGCGGAAGCGCTTTTCACGCGACGCGAGGCTCGAACGAACGCGCGCGGGGACGCACGCGCGCGGCCGGTATCCGCACCGGCGCATCGCCGCTTCGCGAAGGCGCTCCGATGATGTCCCGCGGTCCGACGCGCGAGACAAGACATGCCGCGTCTCGCGCGTTTCGACGGTGTCCAGTTCCGTTCGCGAACGCGCGAAACGTCGACGTCGTCCCCGGCGCGGCCGGAAACCTTCGTCCGCGACGCCCGACGATTCGATCCCTCATTCTCAGCTTCTGCGAACGCGCTCGCGTCGGGACCGACGACGAGGCGAGGCGACCTCTCGACACGCCGACTGACCGCCGTCGCGCTTCCAATCGTCTCCCGCGATCCTTTTCCAATTTTTCTCTCTAAAAAAAACAGGATGACGTGCGCGCGCTGGTCGACGCCTCCGTGAAGTTCACGTCCGTGCTCAAGAGCAAGGGCGTGAGCCAGGCGACGCTGTCCGTGGCGGTCCGCGCGCGCCCGCTGTCGAAGAAGGAGCGTTTGGCGGGCGCGCGGACGATCACCAAGACGGTGGACGAGCGGTGCATGGTGGTGATGGACCCGGATGAGTCGCAACTTAAAAAAAAGTCGAAAGTCGTCGCCGGCGGCGTTCGCAAACGCGAACGGCGGTACGTCTTCGACGGCGCGTTCGACGGCGAGGCGAGCAACGAGGAGGTGTACGACGGTACGGCGAAGCCGCTCGTGAGAGGCGTTTTATCCGGGGTGAACGCCACTGTGTTCGCGTACGGCGCGACGGGCTCGGGCAAGACGCACACGATGGTCGGACGCGCGGACGATCCGGGTTTGATGATCTTGAGCCTTCGCGACGTGTTTCGGGGCATAGAAGAGGAGAAGAAGAGCAACGACAGCGCGTTCGAGGTGGAGTGCAGTTACACGGAGGTGTACAACGAGCTGGTGTTTGACTTATTGGCGGATTCGAAACACGGGAGTTCGTCGACGCCGCTCGAGCTCCGCGAAGACCCGACGAGGGGACCGGTGGTGGCTGGTTTGACGCACGTCTCCGTGGCGCACGAGTCTGAGATTTTCGCGCTCCTCGAAGAAGGCAACAAGAGACGCAAGACGGAGGAGACGGGCGCGAACGCGACGAGCAGCCGTTCGCACGCGGTGCTCGAGATTTGGGTCACGAAGAGGGAGAAGAACCACTACGACGCCGCGTTCGCGACGGCGAAGTTGACGCTGGTGGACTTGGCGGGCGCCGAGCGCGCGTCGGAGACGAACAACCGAGGCGCGCAGTTACGGGACGGCGCGAACATCAACAAGAGCCTGTTGAGTCTCGCGAACTGCATCAACGCGCTTGGGAAGCGTCAAAAGAAAGGGTTCGTGTTTGTGCCGTTTCGCGACTCAAAGCTAACGCGCATTCTGAAAGACGGTCTGTGCGGCAACTCGCGGACGGTGATGGTGGCGACGGTGAGCGGGTCGAGCGCGCAGTACGAGCACACGGTGAACACTTTAAAGTACGCGGACAGGGCGAAGGAAATAAAGACGTTCGTGCAGGAGAACCGCGGGACCGTGGAGACGCACATCGCGGAGTACCAGCGCGTGATCGACGCGCTGCGCGAGGAGAGGAGAGAGCTCAAGGCGGAGGTGGAGCGGCTCAAGGTGAAGGAGAACGTTTCATCCGCGGAGGAGGAGGAGGAGAAGAACCAAAATGCGCCCGAAATGCCCGAAAAGGGTGGCGTAAAACGGCAGTCCTTCACCGAAAAAGAAAGACACAGCTCCACGTCTCGGCCCTCCTCGGGGTCCTCATCGAAGAGCGACAACCCGATCGCGGACGTGAATGAGCTCCTGCTCGCCGCCGCCGCCGCGCTGCCGGAGGGGGACGAGCTCCGCGCCGAAGCGGAGGCGCTCGCCGCGCGCGCGCGGCGCGCGGCGGCGGCTGGGCTGGGCAAGCCCTCCCCCGGCGCGCGCGCTTTCGAGCGGGAATCGAACCTGGGACCCAAACCGGAACGCTTCAGCGGGGACGTGTTCGACGGGCTGCAGTACGCCACGCGGGTGCTCAACGAGACGGTGCGTTTGAACCGCGAACGAACGCGAGAGAGAGAATCTGTGACGACAAATTCGTCGCCGCGTTCCGATGACACCGACGGCGCGTCGGTCTCATCGGTAAGCTCACCGGGAGAGGGAGAGGGAGACGTCGAGGCGACCGAACGAAAGAAGAGCGCCGCGCTCTCGCCCGTCCCCGAGCGCGAGGCGGCGAACCGCGCCAACGTCGCGCGGGGGACGGAGCGGGGCGGAGCGGGGAAGACGGCGGGGAAAACGCGAGAGGAGGCGACGCGTCTTAAAAAACGCGTCGAGACGGCGACCGGGTCCGTCTCGATGCCGAAGAAACGACCGAGCGCGGTGGTCAAGTCCGAGCCCGTTTGCCAAAAGCCGGTGAAGAAAGCGGTGAAGCCTTCGCCCTACGCGCAGAGCGCGCTCGGCGCCGCCGGCGCCGCGGGCAAGCCGCGGAGCGCGGCGCTGCGCCGCCGGCTGGAAAAAATCAGGGGATAGATACGAAAGCCGTACGTAGAGTGTTCCCCGAACGACGCGGGGGGTTCGTGGAGACGCGCCCTCGACGGAACCGGGGAGGATTTGTCTATAAGAGACCGAAACCGAAAACACACGACGACGACGACGACGTTTGTGAGACGAAACGAGCTTCTTTTCGTGACGACTTTCGTGCTCATTCTGCGTTACTTACGTCGCGTCGCGACGGTCGCGCGCTCTTCACGTAGCGAACGACTGTTTGCCCGTACGTACGCTCGACGTCAAGACGCGCTCGCGACGACACATCACGCTCGCGCGATCCGTGCCATCAGTAGATGCGCTCGAGCACGTACTCCACCATCGCCACCAGCGACGCTTTCGCCTCTCCCTCCGGCAGCCCCTTGAGCGACGAGAGCGCCATGTCCGCCTCCTCGCGCGCTAACCGCCGAGCGTCCTCGATCCCGCTCTCGGTCACGATGGCGATGGCTCTTTGAAGGTCGCCGTCGTTTTCAAACTGCGTCGCGATCAAAGACTTCAATTCATCGCCGTCCTCGCGTCTCAGCGCGAAGAGAATAGGCGCGGTGAGGTTCCCGGTCGCGAGATCCTGACCTTGCGGCTTGCCCAGCTGTTGTTCCGTCTGCGTGAAGTCCAGAATGTCATCCACCACCTGGAACGCCAAACCCAGGTGCTTGCCGTACTCGTACATGTCAACTTTAATGTCTTCAGACACTTCAGAAAACACCGCGGCGCTTTTGCACGACGCCGCGATTAAAGAAGCGGTTTTGTTGTGGCTCTTCTCCAGGTACTCCTCTAACGTTATGTCAACGTTGTACAAGGCGCCCGCTTGCGAGATCTCACCATCCGCGAAGTCCGCGATGACTTGGGAAATAAGCTTGATCACCTCCAAGTTATCGAGGTTCGCGAGGTACCACGAGCTCTGCGCGAACAAAAAGTCGCCGGCGAGGATCGCGACGCGGGTGCCGTACAACGTGTGGATCGTCTCCGCGCCTCTTCGCGTGTCGCAGTCGTCCAGCACGTCGTCGTGCACGAGCGACGCGGTGTGGATCATCTCCGTGATCTCCGCTAAACGCCGCTGGCGGTCGGTGATGTCCTCCAAACCGGCGAGCTGCGCGGTGGCGCGCGCGACTAAAAACACCAACACCGGTCTTAAGCGCTTCCCGCCCGCGCCGAAGATCTGATCCGCCGCCGCAAGGAGAAGCGGGTTCTTCCTACCGACGATGTCTCTTAAGTTCATGCGCATCTGCTCCATGTCGCCCATCACGGGAAGCGTGATGTCGTCGATGTTCAAACTGCACACGCCGCCGGCGCAGTCCATCGACGCGCTGAGCGGATGATCGAAGAGCGGATGATTGATTGAAATGGTTTCATAAACGCGACGAGCGCGAAGACGCACGGGTGAGATTTTTTAGGGTGGGAGAGCTATGGTGAGCGACGGTGGATTCGGGGAACGGAGGGACAAGAGGAACGCGTCGTGGCCGGATGGAAAGGTCCGCGAGCGGTCGAGAGCCTCTCGTCGTGACGTGAGCGGGGCGAGGGAACCTCGCGGCGCGGCGCGCGCGGTCCGCTCCTCCGGGAGGAGCGGCGACCCGATTTCGGCAACGGGTGACGTGGGGTCCGCACGGCTGGGGTTGTCGCGCTGGCGACGAAAACTCGCGCGAAACGACGCGCGGGAACGCGCGCGGACGCTCGCCCCCGACGCGGCGTGGCCGACGATGGCGTCGAGCGTGACGTCCTCGGCGTTGCGCGTGTCGCGTCGCGCTCGCGTCGCGCTCGCGGCGCCGCCTCGGGGCTCGGCTCGCGCGCGCGCGGCTCGAAAAAAGCAACCGAACGCACCTCGCATCCAACTCGTCGCTCGAGGCGAACGTCACGTGCTCGGGGTCCATGTCCATCTCGTCTATCGACCTGGTGGCCTTGTTCACCGCCACCGCCTGCGCCGAGGCGACGTGCCCCCTGGCGGACCGCTTCGCGCCCAGGCGCGCGAACGCGCGCGAGGACGCCGCGGAGGCGGTCGCGTGCACGTGGCCATTCTGCGCAGCCACCACTCGGGTCGAGGCGTGTCGGCCGCGCGCGGGCGCCTCGACGCGCGCCGCGAACGCCGCGCGCGCGCACGCCATCATCAGGGGTTCCGACGGAAGCTCGCGAGCGAGGCGGTGAAGCGTAACGACGGCGCCACCAAGTCGGCGCTCCGTGCGTTGTGGCCGGCGGAGGGGAAGACGCACGCACGTGGCTCACCGGGATCGAGAGACCTTTAGCGCGCGGCAGTGACAAGTTGGCGACCGATCGACGTGTCCGGCTGTGGTGTGAGTGGCGCGCAGCGATCGAACCGCAGGGTCTGCGACTCGAGATTCAAGCGCGACCATTCGGATAGGGTTGGATTCGGAAACTTTTTTTCAGACTGACTGGCAGTCGTGAACGCACCCGAAGCGTCGGACGCGGCATCTTTTCCCGACTGTTTGCGCAGGGGATATTTTTTTTTATGACGGAGTGCATTTTTGTTCACACAGGGAAAAGAAGTCGATCGAATGCGCTCTCAGAGACGCACACAGACGCGAGATGCGAAAAAAGAATACGGCGCTTCACAACAAACGCCCTTCCCGCGCGCGTCTTTTCGCGACTTCTCCACGCGACGCAAATACGTCACTTTAATACCGCGTTTCGCGTACCAAGTGACGACGAACGAACGGAAGAAAGAGTCCGACCTTTTCGCGACTGACGCTCGTACGTCACGTGCTTCTCACCGCGCGCCGGCGCCGCGGCGCTTGTAGAGCACTTTGTCGACGACGCCGTAATCCAGCGCCTTCTCCGCGGTGAGGTGGAAGTCCCGCCGAATGTCGTTGTGCACCTGCTCCACGCTCTTCCCCGTGGCGTCCGCGACCATCTGGTTGATCTTAGACCGGATCTTCAACAACTCCCGGCCTTCGTTGTTGATGTCGGACGCTTGTCCGCGCGCCGCGCCCGCGGGGTGGTGTAACATCACGCACGTGTTGGGCAGCGCCGCGCGCTTTCCCTTCGTGCCGCACGCCAGGAGCATCCCGCCCATCGCGCGCGCGCTGCCGAACGCCACGCACCCCACGTCGGACTTGATGTGCTTCATGGTGTCCAGGATGGCCATCGTGGGGACGATATCCCCGCCCTCGGTGTTGATGTACAGGTAGATATCTTTCCCGGATTTGTCCACCGAATCGAGGTACAGCATCGTCGCCACGAGCTGGTTCCCCAGTTCCTCGTCGATCGTCTGGCCGATCCACACGATCCGTTCGCGGTACAGGCAGTTCCAGATATCCACCCACTGCCACGAGTTTTCGTTCGGGGTCTTGTACGGAACGCGCGGGACGCCGATGGGCATCATCGTCGCCACCGAGCGCGCGCCGCGTCCGTTGCGCGCGCCGCGAAGGCTGGCGGTGACCTTATCGGCGAACGTGGCGACGCGCCGGCCCGCGATCGCGGGCTCCGCGGGCGCAGCCTTGAGCCCGGAGAAGGAGGCCATGCCGTACGCGCGCGCGGGCGCGCGCGAGGAGACGGCGCGCGCGCGGGAGGGGGGGCGCACGCCCACCGCGGCCGCGGACGCGGCGAACGCGCTCATGATGGGACCCTAAAACCTACGTCCGCGCGGCAAAGCGGAGATGCGCGCGTCGAAGCTCTGTCGCGCGTCTAGAGGCGGTCACGCGTCGTCTCGACGGAACCTTCGTGAAACGCTCGCCGGCGTCTCGTGCGTGGGGAAGGCGCGGGGGACGCGCGCGACCGGTGTGGGGACCGCGCGCGAAGCGACCACCACCTGCACGCCCCGATCGCAGCCGAGGCTGTGCGCGAGCCTGGTCGAAAAATGGTGCGTACGCTCGTATGGGCAATTACCCAGCCGGGACAGATCCGCGACGCGATCCATCTTTCCACGAGTCCTCGACACAGAGACCGACTGGAACGAAAATCGTCTTCCCTCGAGTCATCGTCGTCGCAGTGCACGCGTTTTGTTCCCCCAGTGCGCGTCAATCTGCGGCGCGCGAGATCCGGCGCGGTCGGGGCACCAGGCCCGCGCGCACGCCCGCCGGAAGCGCTCGGACTTTCGCGAGGCTCGCGGGGGGAAAGAGGACGCGGGAGTCTTCTCGACGGGGCGCGTTCCGCGCGACGGAGGCGAGTCGTCGCGCGCGTCCGGCGACGAAAACGACCGGCAACGATGGGGAACGCGCCGTCCGCGCAGACGGTGTTCAAGTCGTTTAAGCAGGCGTTCGACAAGCTGTTCGGGAACAAGGAGATGCGCGTGGTGATGCTCGGGCTGGACGCCGCGGGGAAGACCACCATCCTGTACAAGCTGCACATCGGCGAGGTGCTCAGCACGGTGCCCACGCTAGGTACGACGCGCGAGGGAAATCTCGCCACCTGTTTTCCTTCGACGTCTCGAGAAGACCGCCTCGGTTTTGGTTTTTCCGGACGCGCGGGGAGCGTTGGCGAAAAAGAAGGCTCTCCTCCTCCGCCTCTCCTTGTTCTGACGCGCGCTTTCGTCTCTTCCCGTCACCGCCCCCGCCTCCGCTGGCGCATCCCGCGAACGCCGACGCAGGCTTCAACGTGGAGAAGGTGCAGTACAAGAACGTGATGTTCACGGTGTGGGACGTGGGCGGCCAGGAGAAGCTGCGCCCGCTGTGGCGTCATTACTTCAACAACACCGACGGTTTAATCTTCGTGGTGGACTCGCTCGACCGCGACCGCATCGACCGCGCGCGGGAGGAGTTCACGAGCATCATCAACGACCCGTTCATGCGCAACTCCGCGATCCTGATTTTCGCCAACAAGCAGGACATGAAGAACTGCCTCTCGGCGGCGGAGATTGCCGAGCGGATGGGCCTCTCGGAACTGCGCGGAAGGCGGTGGCACGTGCAGAGCGCGGTGGCGACGCAGGGCCTCGGCCTGTACGAGGGCCTAGACTGGCTCAGCGACACGCTCAAGACCATGCAGGCGCGGGGCGTCGCGACGAGCGTCGGAACCAGCGGGGAGAGGGGGACAAACTTCAGGTGACGACGACGCGACGACGTGACGCGCGGAAAAAAAAAACCTTTAAAAAAGAGTCGAGTCTCGCCGTGACGTTCGTCATACTACGGGCCCGAGCGAGCGAGCGTCGAAGAGAGAAGGGAGAGCGGCGATGACTGCGTGTCACGGTAGTCCACTCGTCGTGTTACTACGCGCGCGTGTACGGACTACGCGTGTCGAACGGAACGAACGTTTTCTGCCGAAAGCTTTTCTCCCCTATTACATCTCGTATCGTATAATATACCGGTAGTACCCATCAGCACGCCGGCAGCGCGAGCGCTGCGCCCGGCGGCGACTGGCTGGCGCCGCGCGCGACCCAGTTGGACGCGGGCGCGATCCACACCCCGTTGGCTTTGCGGCAGGCGTTGCACCCTCGCCACGCCTGGCGGCACTTCGAGCACCCCAGTTTGACACCGCGAGGCAGACGTTTCTTGAGCTCGGCGCGAGTGGTGACGTCCGAGATGTCGCCCACGTTGACAAACGCCTCCTCCGAGTTCCTTTTCCGCTTTTTTTTCGTCTTCGAAAGAGTCGAAGACGCGGCCGGTTTCGCCGCCGACGCGCTTGCGACGTCGCGAGAGACGGTTCTTCGTCTTGTCCTCTCCGTCTTGGAAGAGGGAGCCGCCTGTTCCTGTTCGGTTTCCACCGAGGGCAACATCAACACGGGCGGGTTCTCCGGGTCGCAGATCCCCGCTCTTTCGCGGCACAAACCGCACCCGTACCTGCTTTGGCGGCACTTCGCGCACCCCAACGTTAAACCCATCACCTCCACCGCCGTAACCGCCCAGTCGGGCGCTTTGCGCCCGCGACGCTTGCCCGATCCCGAGCCCGAGCCGCCTGATCCCGAGTCGGGCGTTCGTGTCTCGTTGAGCTCAGCGAGCTTCGGAGCTTTATCGCCCTTAGGGGCGGAAGCGGAGACTTTCGATCGGACGTCGCGGCTCGCGACTTGGTTGGACGAAAGCGCGCCGAGCGGAGGGCGCCCTCTTTGCCGCGTCCGCCGCGAGACTTCCGTCGTCTCCTCGGCTTCGCGCGCGCGCTTGGCGCGATTCGTTTTTGTCGCCATCGCGTGAACGAAGGCGCTCCCCACGGGTTCGGTCTCGGCGTTTTCGTCGACGGGTAATCCCGAAATCCTCGCCGTCGTATCTTGGTCGCGTTCGTCTCGGTCCGCCGCGCACTTCTCCGCCTCCGCCAGCGTGAGCTCGTCCTCCTCGCCGTCATCGAAGCGCACGAGGCACACGACGGCCCAGTCGTGTGCCTCCGGCACATTTTTCTCCGAACCCGAAGAAACGTTCGTTACCGTTCCCACAAACGCGGCGCGCGTCTTGATGATGACCCCCTCGCGGAACACGCCGTTAAGCGGTTCGTTCCGCTTCACGCGAAGCATGCTCTTCTTGCTCTTCTCGCGCCGAGTGACGGGCTCGGCGGCGCGAGGCACAGGGAACCACTTGCGCACCTTGGCGCCGACCCACCGCGCGGAGGCCAGCGCAGCCTCGGTGCGCGCCGCGCGCTGCGCCAGCTCAGAGGGAGGCAGAAAACATTCCGGAGAGCCTTGTTCGTCCTCCTCCCCGGCGACAGCCTCCGCCTCCGCCTCGAGACGTTCCGCCTCGCGCTTGAGCCGCTCGGCGCGCGCGCGGAGCTCGGCGGCGGCGGCGCGGCGCTTAGCGGCGCCTTCGTCGACGAGCGCCAGAGCCGTGGTCGGGACTGATCGCGACGGCGAGGTTTTAAAACCCGCCGCCTCGTTTGATTCGTCAGACGCCGTCTCGGCAATCTCCGTCCCGCGCGGAGACGATGAAACGTTCGTCTCCTCTCGAACGACGACCGCGGGCGCTTCTTCTTCTTCTTCTTCACGCGTGTTCTTCTTCTCCGCCACTTCTTCAACCGCGTGCTTCGTCGCGACGACCGTCTTGTTCCGCGCGCAGTCCCGCGTCCCCGGTTTCGTGGCGAGCGCGTGGTCGGCGCGGAACTGCGTGAGCTCCTCCGCCGCCTCCTCCGGCGTCCATCGCAGCTGCGCGTCGACCCAGGGCGCGGCGGTCTTGATGAGCTCGAACAGGGCGTCACACTCCGGTTCGACTTTGCCGTCCGCCTCGAACGTGCCGAGCACCGCCTCCACCTTCGCTTCGTGCCCGGCGGTGGCGTTGGCCTTCTTCTCCAGCTTTAAAAGCGCCAGAGCCTCCTCCAGCTGGCAGTCCACCACGCACGGCACGGTGAGGCACATGGACGCCGCCCACACAAGGTACGCCCACATGTCCGCCTGGTAATCGTACATCGGGCCGCGCGTGTCCGGCGCGATGTACCCCGCGGTGCCCGGGCCGTGCAGCGTCATGCGCCGGCGGCTCTCGCCCTCGTCCACGCGGGGCATCTTCACCGCCGTGCCCCAGTCCGTGAACTTCACAAAAAGTTTCGTCACCTCGCCCGCGCGGCCGCGCTCCACGTCGGAGACGAGCAGGTTCTTCGCCTTGAGGTCGCGCCACAGCACGCGCGCTTCTTTGAGCGCCTCCAAGCCGGAAGCCACCTGCAGCATCAGGTCCAGCTTGACCGCGACCGACAAAGGCGCGCCCTCCGCCGCCATGAAGTCCTCCAAGTTGCCGTGACGGCACAAATCAGTCAGCACGGCGAGACACCCGCGAGCGCCGCTTTCTTTTTTCTCGCTCGCTTTTTTTTCGTTTGTCAAATCGGAATCGTCGGAAGGCGGGCGAACCGCGCTGGTGAACCCGTGCGTGCGCACGGCGATCTCGGGCAGGCCTGAACGCACGAAAACGTCATACGCGGAAAGCAGAGGAGTCGTGTGGGGAAGAGCGTCAGACAAAAGGCGTCTCGTCGGTTGTTCGGCGCCGAAAAGCGCGAAAATCTTTTTTCGCGCTTCTTTTCCACACTGGAAAAGACTGGCGATAAAACGCGCGTCGCGGGGCGTCGGACGCGAGCGGGGGTTCGAATCCGCTTTTTGTTTCGACGCGCGGCCGTCTCCGAGTCGTCGTCCGACGCGCGCGTGTTCGGGAAACGCGTTTTGCGATGGCTTCCGCGCGCGTACCGTCGACCGTGGCCACCTCCTCCACCGCGCACGACACGCGGGTCGTGTCCACGACGCGCGCGCACACCTCCTCGCCTGTCGAAAAAAAAGCGAACCGGAAAACGTTCGGGGGGTTCTTCGTCAGAGGGGAGGGAACGTTCGAGACTCGCGTATGGGATTCGGTGTGCGTTTTTTCGCGTGCCGAGCGCGTATCGAAGCCATCTGCGGGCGTCTCGCGCGTGCGCACCTCCCCAGACGGCTCTGTAGGCTGTGCAGAACCCGCCTTCGCCCAGGCACTGGTCCCACTCGATGATGACGTCGTCCGGCTCGAAGAAAGGCAGATCCGGGCGCTTCTCGTTGATCTGCGCGATCGCCTCGGCGAGCTTGGCGTCGTCCTGCGCCGATGGGAACGCGAAACGCGCGATGACGGATGGGAACGAGTTGCGGGGAGGTGAGTCGATGCGGGTCGAGACGCGGCGCGGCGGGGGACGAGGCGCGCGCGTCGCGAACGCGGCGACGCGGTGACTGACGCGATCGAACCCGGCACGCGTCGATGACGCGTCTCGGGGCGCGATACGACGCGGCGTCGGCTCGCGGCAGAGCCGCTCGGACGTGCCGTCGCGATGTGTCGGAAGAGACGATGCCGCGGAGACGAGCGCGCGCGCACCATGGTCGCGGCTCGCGGCTGACGTCACGACGCGCGCGCTCGACGGTCAATGCGCGGACCCCACGCGTCGGTTAAGGTGCGCGGTCGCGCTTCGCGTTCGCCGAAGAGGCGACTCGGTACTCCGTGTGCGCCGCCGTCGCTGCGCGCGCTCGAGTGCCACCGAGCCATCCGCAGACTGCGCACGGGCGGGCGTCGCGAGCGATCGGTCCCCCGACGGTTCGGGCGTTTCGGACGTCTGTGTTTCACAGACGAGAGAAGAGGCTGTTCGCGACCGCAGGACTGGAAAAAACGCGAAGGTAGCTATGTGTATGAACGATGAGTCTGTAAAAAATGGGCAGTGCAAAAAAATCATAAGTCACTTGGCGGGCATCGCTTCGCTCTCCTCCTTCACCTTGAGCCGCTCGCACTGCGCGATCTGCGCGAACGTCGCCACCTGCGAGAACCCGTCCGGCCACGAGATCTGCACGGCGTAGTTCCCCACGACGTTCATCTCCAAAGGCGCGATGTCCTCCGGCACGGGGGTCACGCCGTCCATCATGAAATCCGCCTTGGAGGCTTCCCCCGCGGCTTTCGCCGATTTGTCGCTTCGCCTCACGTCCGCCGCGCGCACGTAAAACGGTAACCCGCCCTCGTCCGCGAGCTGCACGCGCAGCGCCGAAGGCACGCCCGTGACGTTTTTCACGTCCAGCTCTAAGCCGCCCTTCGGCCCAGCCTGTAACTTCGCCACCTCCTGCACCACCTTCGCCGCGATGGAACCGTACAACGCGCTCGTCTCGCCCGCCGGGTCGCGCAACACCAAAGGCACGCCGGTGTCTCCGCACGCGCTTAACTCAGGCACGATGGGCATCTGGAACAGGTTGGGCACGCCGTAGTCATCTACGATCCTCTGACCCGAACCCTCGCCGAACGGTTTGTGCCGCACGCCGTCCACCTCGAAGTACGACATGTTCTCCACGACGGCGACGCACGGCACTTTCAGTTTGGAAAACATGCGCACGCCCTTCTCGACGTCGATGAACGCGAGCTTTTGCGGCGTCGTCACCACCACCGCCGCGGTGATGGGCACGACCTGGCACAGAGTGAGCTGCACGTCGCCCGTTCCCGGGGGCATGTCGATGATGAGGTAATCTAAATCACCCCAGTCCGTCGTGGTGAGCATCTGGTTGATTAAACCCGAAACCATCGGCCCGCGCATGATGGCGCTTCCCTGGCCGGCGAACCCGAAGGAAACGATGCCCACGCCCGCGTACTCCGTCGGGGTGATGGTCCCCGTCTCTTTGTCCATCTGTAAAACCGCCTGGTCCGGGCTCGTCATCGTCGGTAACGACGGGCCGAAGACGTCCGCGTCGAAGATGCCCACCTTCGCGCCCATCATCGCCAGCGTGTACGCCAAGTTCACAGAAGTCGTGCTCTTGCCCACGCCGCCCTTGCACGACGACACGGCGATGACGTGCCGCACGCCGCGCATTCCAGCTACGGAATCGGGCATGTCGTTCGTCACCGGCTGCGCGGTCATGTTCACGTTCACCGAGGTGCACCACTCGATGTCACCGACGAACTGCTTCGCAAGCCGGTCGAACTCCTCCTTCACCGGGCACGCGGGGGTGGTGAGCTCGAGCGTGAACGACACCGCGCCGTCGCTCTTGACCAGCAGATCCTTGACGAAGCCGCAGTTCACGATGTCCTCCCCGAAATCGGGATCGATCACGTTCCGTAGCGCCGACAGCACGTCCGCCTCGCGCGAGCCCTCCGGCGCGGACGTGATCGAGGGAGACGAGGGCGAGGCGTGCGCGCGAGTGGGCGCGCGGACGCGAGGCCGGTCGGCGCGCCGAGCGCATCTCGGCGCGGCGCGCAGCGCGGCCGCGCCGAGACCGCCGGCGCCGCCGAGAGTCGACTTGGCGTGCGCCGCGCGGAGGCGCGCGGGGGGCACGCCGCAGCGCGCGGACGACGCCATCGCCATCGTCGCTCGGGCTCGAAGCTGGGGACCTGCGCGGGACGCGTGCGTCGAGTCGGACGCGTGTGCGTCGCGCGTACGACGCGCGTTGAGCTGCGGGTGCGCGCCGATGGCGCTCAGGATAAACACGCGAACCGATTATCGGCGATTTGGAGATTTCGATCGTGGAAGATCGGGCTCGATCGATTGACCGGTCAGGTGAAAGGGCGAAGACACGAGCGACCGCTCGAGCCCGAAACCGGGCGGCCGATGAAAGCGAACGTAGCTACTTTGTGTCCTATCCATCCAAAAAATTTTACCTCTCGTGAGTACTCGCTCGCAAAGGAAAGTTCGTCTTCTCACGTCGTCGCCTACGCGACCGCCGCGAACAGCCTGGGTTCCTCCTGCCTGAGCCACGTGCACAGTCGGTTGCACGCGGCGACCGCGTCTGTGCGGCTCGTGCCCGGCGCCATGGCGACGTACAGCTCGAAGTCCGAACCCGCGAATCCCAAAAGCACGCGCGCGCCGCTCGACTCGAAGTGCACGCGTCTTACGTCCTTCGCCGTGGCGTAGTCGAAACCGTTTCGATAATCGCCGTAGCTCCGCGACGCGGTACTCGCCGCGGCGTCCGAGTGGAACGAGCCGTGCGTGGTGTTCCGAAACTCGTTGCCGATCCCGAGCCCCTGGA
>ENA-OUOG01001314-OUOG01001314.1-marine-metagenome-genome-assembly--contig:-NODE-1314-length-29280-cov-6.154128_pt1 | contig 29280 bp, 14 predicted proteins | sample MGYA00248635_ERZ508505 | MGnify/ENA primary metagenome ERZ508505 (study PRJEB26176, sample SAMN06267871) | marine metagenome | isolation source: Saanich Inlet, British Columbia, Canada | place: Pacific...
TCGACGGTGCGGACGCGACGATGCTGTCGGGCGAGACGGCGAACGGCGCGTTCCCTGCCAAGGCTGTGGCGACGATGGCGGCCATCGCTCGCAACGCCGAGGAGGGCGTGAACCACTGCCAGGTGTATAACTTCATCCGCGACTTCACGCCCATGCCCGTCGGCACGATTGAGGCTGTGGTGGCGTGCGCGTCGAAGACCGCGGTGGACATCCCCGACCTCGGGTGCATCGTGGTGTTCTCCGAGTCCGGGTACAGAGCTAACCTGTGCTCGAAGTACCGCCCCCGGTGCCCCATCGTGGTGATCACGCACAACGCGTCCGTGGTGAAGCACTGCAACTCGGTGTTTGGCCAGTATGCGTACCACATCCCCGAGCCCGCCACCTGGGCGACGGAGACGCAGTATCGGCAGGGCGCCGTGGAGTTCGCGGTGGCGCAGGGCCTGTGCCAGCCCGGCGCGATGGTCGCGGTGATCGGCGGCGTGCCCCAGGACGTCGTGATGACCAAGAAGGCGGCGTCGTCGCACGTGATCCCCTCCTTTGGCATCACCACGGCGCCCGGCGTGTTCCGAAAGATGGCGCGCACGGGTTCGACGCTCATCAACCCCGCGTACGCCGAGGAGAGCGCGGTGAAGACCATCTCGCTCCGCTCCACCGCTATTTCACTGGACGAGGTGTTCTCTCCCGCCGCGCCCGTGCGCAAGACCAAGATCGTCTGCACCATGGGCCCCAAGTGCTGGGACGAGGAGACCATCGGCGAGCTCATCGACGCCGGCATGTCCGTCGCGCGCTTCAACTTTTCGCACGGCGACCACGAGGCGCACCAGGGCGTGCTGGACCGCGTGCGTGCGGTGGCGAAGGAGAAGAATTCGCACCTAGCGTGCCTCCTGGACACCAAGGGCCCCGAGATCCGCACCGCCATGCTCAGGGACCACGAGCCCATCTACCTGGAGAAGAACCAGCCCATCACTGTCGAGGCGGTCGGCGACGCGTACACCGAGTTCCAGGGTTACAAGACGGACGAGGAGACCCGCATCGGCCTCTCCTACGCCAAGCTGTGCCAGTCCGTGAAGCCCGGGAACAACATTCTCATCGCGGACGGCTCCATCTCCATCCGCGTCGACAGCATCGAGTCCGACACCGTGCTGAAGGGCACCGTGCTGAACACCAAGAAGCTCGGCGAGCGCAAGAACTGCAACCTCCCCGGCGTCAAGGTTGACATTCCCGTGCTCACGGCGAAGGACATCAACGACGTGCAGAACTTTTGCTGCAAGAACGAGATGGACTTCATCGCGGCTTCGTTCGTGCAGACCGGCGAGGACGTGCAGCTCATCCGCAAGGTTCTCGACGAGGCGGGCGGGCAGAACGTGCAGATCATCTCCAAGATCGAGAACGAGGAGGGTGTCGCCAACATCGACGCGATCCTCAAGTACTCCGACGGCATCATGGTGGCCCGCGGCGACCTCGGCATGGAGATTCCGTCGCAAAAAGTCGCGCTCGCGCAGAAGATGCTCATCACGAAGGCGAACGTCGCCGGCCGGTTCGCCATCTGCGCGACGCAGATGTTAGAGTCGATGTGCGATAACCCGCTCCCCACGCGCGCGGAGATGACCGACGTGGCGAACGCGGTGTTCGACGGCGCGGACGCGACGATGCTGTCGGGCGAGACGGCGAACGGCGCGTTCCCCGCCGTCGCGGTGTCCACGATGGCGGCGATCAACGCCAACGCCGAGCTCGCCAAGACCTCCTCGGCGTCGATTTCGTTCCTGCGCGACTTCACGCAGAGGCCGTTCACCACCATCGAGTCCGCGGCGTCGTCCGCGGCGATGGGCGCCGTGGACTGCGCGGCCGAGCTCATCGTGGTCATCTCCGGGAAGGGCGCCGCCGCCAAGGCGATGTCCAAGTACCGCCCGCCGTGCCCCATCCTGGTGGTCACCGCCGACGCCGCGACGGCGCGCCAGACCGGGGCGTATTTCGGGCAGTACGCCATGAAGGTGGACGACTTAACGTCGGAGAAGTTCGCGGTGGACCGCTTCGCGCCGGCCATCACCGAGGCCAAGGCGCTCAAGCTGATGAAGGAGTGGCAGGGCATGAAGCGCACGCCGTCCTCGCTGGACCTCAGCAAGCAGCCCAAGCCGCAGACGCGCGGGGGGAACATCATCGTCATCGCCGGGCCCGACGGCGGGGACGCCGACAAGCACCCGGTGGTGTCCTTCCTCTGAACCGGCCATACTGCTTATTACCAATGAAAGTGTCGCGGCGGCGCGGAAGCGGACACGCGCGTCGAAAAACGTCCGCGCCGTCGTGAAGAAACCGTATCGTATTGAACCCGACGGTTGTAGTGACTAGACTACAATCGAAAATAAAACTAGACTACAGAGGCGCCATCCGCGCCGCCTCCGCCTCCGCCTCCGCCGCCGCCGCCGCTTCCCTCGCCGCCTTCTCCTCGCGCGCCTTGACGCGTCTCGGGTCGGGTTTCCGCGCGCGCTTCGGCCCGTCCGCGCGTTTCCGCTTCTTTCCCTTCGCTGCCGAACCCGATCCCTTCTTCCCCTTCGCAAGCCGCGCCTCCGCCTCCGCCCGCCGCACCGCCGCGGAAACCTCGCCCGGCTTGGTGGTGGGCGCGGTGAGCCACCTGTGCTCGGGCGCGTTTGGCCCGTCCAGGCGCACGTACTCCTTCTCGCCGCCGTCGTACAGAACCTCGTACTTCTCCGTCTTGTTGTGGTAGCTCAGGACGGTGGCGGCGTAAAACGACACGTCGTCGTCCCGCTTCTTCGCTTCTTCGCCGGCGGCGGCGCTTTCCCGCCACTTGATCTCGACGCGGCGGCCGTAGTTGCGCGTGCGCTCGGGGTTGGCGTCCAGCGTCCCGCGGCACAGCGGGTGGCCGCACATGCAGGTGAACGAGGTGGTGCCCTCCCCCCCGAAGTGCGCGAAGTTGTAGTCGTACGTCAACTCCTCGCCCAATTCGATGTCCCGGATGGCGAAGATGCCGACGCGCGTCTCGCCGGTGGCGGCATCCTGCCACTTCTGCGTCTCGCAGTTCGGGTGGCACGAGGAGTTGATGAACCGGGACAAATTGCCTTTGTGCCGCGCGTCGATGATCTGTTTATGGCTCACCTCCATCAGGTAGAAGTTATCCTCCCCGCGCGCCTTGTCCGCCCACAGCCGCGCCTCCGTCGTCGCGTCGTCGATGATCTCGCCCGTGTACTCCACCACGAAGCGCCCAGAGTTGACGGGCTCGGCCAGGAACAAACCCCAGCCGCGGTGCTCCGTGAGCAGCGTCTTCGTCTTGGGCGACGCGAGCAGGTGGAACGGGCGATTGCCGCACGCCGCGCCGCACGGGCACACGCGCGCGTCGCACGTCGTGAACGACGCGCGGTTGAAGCACTCGGGCCCGCACCCGTCGCGGGGAATCACCGGCAAAGGCGGCGGCGGTTTCGAGTCAGGAGCTTCCGCCGACGCGACGCCGGTACTCGCCTCGCCGCTCGCCTCGGTCTCCTTCCCGCTCGCGGCGGCGGCGCGCGACGCTTTGTCGCGCGCCGTAGACGCCGCCGCCGCGCGCATCGCGTCCGTGGGGACGCACAGGCACGCCTCCACCTCGTCTCGCGGGAACGGGCGCGGTGGGCGCTGGCACACCCACTGGCACCGCTGCAGCGTCGTGTACTTCGGGGGCTTGCCTTCCTTACGCACCTCGTACGGCAACGCGAACGGCGTCGCCGACGGTTGAGCCTTGAGCGCGAGAGAGAAGGAAGCGCTCTTCGGGTACTCGACGAGCGACGTCAAGCCCGGCCACTTCACCGCGCGCGCGTCTTCTTCACGAACGTGTTTCTTCGCCTCACTCGCCTCCGCCTTGAGCTTCAGCGCCTTCGCCTTGGCCTCCGCCTTGAGCTTCAGCGCCTTCGCCTTGGCCTCCGCCTTGAGCTTGAGCGCCTTCGCCTTCTCCTTGAGCTTGAGCGCCTTCGCCTTCGCCTTCTCCTTGAGCTTCGCTTTGAGCTTCGCCTGCTTCGCCTTCAGCTTCTCCTTGAGCTTCTCGGATCGGTCGCGGTTCTCGGCGCCGCGAGTCTCCGGGAGCGCCGGGCGCTTCGCCTCTGGCTCGGGCGTGGGCGGCGCGACGTAGTCGAAGAAGCCGGGAGGCGCCGACTCCGGCGCGATGAGCAGCGCGCACGCCTGGCCGATGCCCGCCATCAGCGGCTTCCGCTTCGACCACGCCCAGTGCCCCTGCGCCCACCCCTCCGCGAAGGTCTGCACGGGGAACCGCGCGCACTTCGGGGGAATCCACTGGTACTCCAGCGTGCCGAAGTACTGGTACGCTACGCAAAGCTCCGCGTCCTTGCCGGAGGGACGCTTGCACGCGGGGTTCACCTTCCCGAGGTACGCCGAGGGCACAGCCCTGGCGGGCCACCACGGGTAGCCCTTGTTCTTGATCCACACGAGGCCGAGCCGCTCGGCGGCGCCGGAGTCGACGCGCGCGCGGAGCACGGCGTCGTTCGTCCACCACGCGGGCGCGCCCTCGGGCGCGGCGGTCGTCGCGGGGGTCACCGCGCGCGGCGCAGGGGGCGCGACCGCGGGCGTCGACTCGACGAGCTCGTCGGAGCTGACGATCGGCGGTTTCGCGAGCGGCGCGCCGGGCTCGGGCGCGCCGGCGTGCGCCATCGCCGAGTTCGGGCCCGGAACGGACGCGGCGGGCGCGAGGGTGATCGCCGCCGCCATGGGGGAAGTGCGCGCGCGGCGGGTGTCTCTGAGCGCGTCGCGAAGTGACGCCTTCGACGTCAGATCCCAGGGGGATGACGAGGAAATTCAAATAGTCTGCGCTTTTTCAAGTGTTAGCGCTCGCGTGCGCCGAGCAGAGACTGTCCGACACTGCCGAAACCGTCGCACGGGGTCGTGCGCGCGCAGTCGGAAAAATCGGTTTTGGAGAGTAGACTATTCTGTGCTACGAAATGTCCGATCGCCGTCCCGAAAGGTCAGAGCGAGACGCGAGGCGGGCGATGTTCGGCTCTTTGCTCGGGTCGACCGCGGATGCCGACGAGGCGTACGCCTCGCGCATGCGCGCCAGGCTCGCGCTGGAGACGGAGGGCCTCGACGCCGACGGCGCCGCCGTGCTTCGAGAGCTGCGTCGCCTGGAAGCGGATGACCCCTCGTCGCCTCTCGCGGACGCGGACGACGAGCTCGTGCACCGCGCGGTGGTGACGGTCACGGAGGATCATGGCACGACGGTCCCCCCCGCGCGGCGCGCGAAGAAAGCCTCGGAATGCCTGCGCAAGATCCTGAGCTGGCGCAGGGAAGTGCGCGCTGACGGCATCGTGCACGAACGCCTCCCGCTGACGCCTTCGGAGTTTCACGAACGCTGGCCGGTGTTCATCGCCGGCGAGGATGCGCACGGCCACCCAATCGCGTACGAGCGCGTCAAGGACGTGGACTCGGAGTCTCTGCTCGCGGCGATGGACGCCGAGGACGTCATCAGGCACAGGGTGCAGATCATGGAGGCGCTGAGCGCGCACAAGCGACGCGCGCGAAGTCGCGGGTCGAACCCGAAACAGCCTCAAGTCTTGCGCGACGAAACCGAAACCGAGCCGGAAGCGCATCACTCGTCAGCGCGAGACGGCGCTCGCGAAAACGCGCGCGACGACGAAGACGGCGTTCGCGAAACGATTTCGCCGAAAAAGCGCGAAAAAAAAAAGAGGCTTCCGCACAAACACAGCTGGGTGGTTGACTTGGCGGGCGTCAGCGCGACGGGTTTGCTGTTCAGCGACACAAAAAGACGCGCGTTCCTGTACCGGCTCGTGGAGCTCATGTCGGACAAGTACCCGGACACGCTGCACGCGATGTGGCTGATCAACGCGCCCAGCGCGTTCCGCGCCGCCTGGGTCGCCGTGCGCGCGGCGCTCAGCCGGAGCACGACGGAGAAAATTAGCGTCGTCGCCGCCGCGTCGACGTCGAACGCCGCGTCGGCGGAGAGTGTCTCTATGACGCTCGAGAAAAAGTTCATCAAAGGGGGTGTGCGCGGCGAACACGTCCGAGTCCTGTGCGCCATCGCTCTTGGAAACGAACCGAGCGCGGTGCCGGGGATCGTCTCCGCGGCGACGCTCGTGGAAACCGCGCGCCGAGAAGGACGCGAAGCGTTCGAAGCGCGCTTAGGTGAATAGTAGTAACTAGACGAGCGTTACGTCAAGGTAGCCGATACGCGTATGGTGTCTCTGTACGAGCCAAAAACGAGTATACCGGTGCACTCCTTTCGCGCCGCGCGCGTTCGCGGAAGCGTCACGCGCGCCCTTTGATCACGGGCGCGTGTTGCTCGAGTTTCCCGACGATCGCCGCCGGGTCCGCCAGGTACGCCTCTCTCGTCAACGCGGCGCGCTCGAACTCGTCGCCGGCGCCGAGGCGGCTCCCCCCGCGCCAAGCCGCGCCCACCGGGTCGCCGTCGGCGGCGACGGACACGTTCAGCACGTCCCCCGCGTCCACGAACTGTCGCAGCTCGTGCTCGAACCTCTCCTTGAACCCCGGCAGAGCCGCGCACCCGCCGCAGAGCACCACGTTGGCGTAAAACAAGCCTTTCAGTCTCGCGTCCCGCTTCACCGCCTCCACGGCTTGCGCCGTCGCCTCGGCGACGCCCGCCTGCGAAAGCCCGACGTCCGAGGGGTGGAACAAAGCTTCGGGGACCATGAACCGCTCGTTGCCCATGCCCAGCGTCTGGTGGTTCGGGTCCGAAACGCCGGGCGCGGAAACGCCGGCGCCGCTCCGGCGTCGGACGTTTTTGTCCTTCCGCGCGCCTCGCGCCTTTTTCCGCCGCCCGCCCTCGTCCGGGTCGTCCTCGTCCTCGTCCGTCTCCTCGTCGGGGTCGCGCGCCGGCCCCGTCTTGACGTACCCGCGCGTGACATGCACGCCGTCCGGCAGGACGTACTCCCTGTTGATCTCGTTGCTCGGGCCGCGGACGCGCGCGCGCCGCAGCTCCGCCTCAAACGCGTCGGCGTCGCTCGCGACGTAGCACAGCTTCTCCTTGACGTCGTCGACGAGGAAGTACTCGTCCATCATGTTCCACTGGCGGTACGAGACGAGCTCCTTGAGGTAATTCGTTAACGCCTTGCCCCCGAGATTGACCCTCCGCACCGCCGCGCGGACCACGCGCCCGTCGAACACGGGCGTGACGTGCGCGAAGGAGAAGCCCACGTCCACCACCACGCCGCACCGAGCGTCGACGGCGAACTTTTTCATCTTCGCGGCGTCGTCCTCGTCGGAGCCGTCCGCGTTCGGGTCTCGCGCCCTTCCGAGCGTCTCCGTCATGACCAGGCCGGCGGGAGCGCAAGTCACGCACGACTTGAACCCGAAGTGCTTGAACACCGCCTCGTCCTGCGCGGTGGCCAACGCGGGCAGGTTGAACGGCGCCTCCGTCAACACCAGGTGGCACTTGCGCGGATCCACCTTGAGCAACTTGGAAAACACGTGGTGCCAGATGTCCTTCTGCAGGTCCCAGTTCACGACGTACCCTCGGTCGATCGGGCGCCTCAGGTTCAACGACGACACGTCCTTGATGCCGTGAATCTCGTCGCAGATGTACGAGCGCTTCTCGCCCTTGGGCTTGGCGATGCAGTTCGGCACGACGCTGCGGCAGCGGGGAGGGCGAGCGGGATCGCGGTCAGCGCGTCGCGGGAAAGCGCGCCTAGGTTCGTCCGATCGAGGGGAGGGGGGGGGACGTACAACGCGGGGGTCTCATCCCCGGCGAAGCCCACTTTGATGGTGGAGCCTCCATTGTCCAGCACGATGATGTCCTTCCGGGTCGACATCGCGGGCACGACGCGCCCACGCGCGAAGTGGCCGGTCACCGCCGACGTGGATGCGAATGTTGCCAAAAAGTTTGCTCAGAACCGGCTTCGTCCTCGGAGGTCTCGCGCAGCGCCTTCGACTTTCTGGCAATCTGGAGCGCTCACGCGAAAACAGGCCTGATTTGGTCGTCGGTGACATTGCCAATCGGCGCGACAGGCGACAACCCCCGCCTTCCGAGTCGCCGAGAAAGGTCACGTCGGTCAAGATGGGCGTTGATCTTCCCATGCTCCCGGGCATGCGGTTCCAGGACCCGCGGGTGCGTCGCGCTTCGCCCCACGCTCCGTTTCCGACACTCGCGCGTCCCGGCATTTTCTGGTCTTAATCGAGACCGGCACGCTCACAGATTCCTTTCTCGTCCCAACACCTGCAGGAGCCCGTGGCGAAGCGCCCGCAGACCCTGAACTTCATCAACGGCTACGCCGTCCCCGGGGAGACGTTCCGCGCGGCGCCCGCGGCTGTGCCCGAGCCCGCGCCCGCGCCCGCGCCCGCGCCCGCGCCCGTGCCCTCCCACGCCACCGGTCTCCCCATGTCCACGCTTCCCAAGTTTCTCGAGTTTGACAGAAAGGTGCGCGATTGCCGATTAAGGAAACACGCGACGCGTCTCTCAGGGCCGAGCGCGGCAAGCGCGGCGGCGTCGGAGCGTACCGCGTGCATTGGTGTCACCGAGGCATGGCGTTCTCGCGCCGATCTGCCCCGCGACCGCGCGACCGCGCGCCCCCTCCCCCCGTGATCGAAGCCGATTGCCCGAATTCGACCGCTTCGGGAACGTCTCGCCTCTCCGGGCGCGTTTTTTTCCCTTCCCGTTCGTTTCTCCTCGCGCGCGTCGACGATGCCTGACGCCCCCCCCCGAAAACCTCGACGTCCACTTAGGTCCTGCGCTGGAACGCCTTCTTCAAGGAGGCGGTCACCGAGAGCGCGATCGAGAACCACCGCGTGCGCAAGTGTGTCATCTACATGTACCTGGAGGATGAGTCTGTGTACGTGGGCGAGCCCCGGCAGCCCAACAGCGGCATCCCCCAGGGCAGCTTCCTGAAGCGGCACCGCATCCCCGTCGGAGACACCGGCGCGTTCTTCGGCATCGGGGACATCCACGTCGGTGAGACGGTGACGTTTTACGGCCGGAGCTTCTTCGTGGTGTCGTGCGACGCCTTCACGCGCGCGTTTCTCGAGTCGCGCGGCGTGGCGGTTGCGGAGGACCAGCCGTTTCCGGACGAGCCCATCGAGCTGTACCGCGCGACGCTCAAGAAGGACACCGTGGCGTTCCCGTACCCCCCCGCGCCGCGCAACGACGTGCTCGCGGCGTACATCGAGGCGAGCAACGGCGCGCCCTCGCACTTGCTGGTCGCGGACAAGCTGGAGAAGTTCCTCGCCAACGACCGCAAGGTTTTGCGTTTCTTCTGCGTCTGGGATGACCGCGGCGCGCTGTACGGCGAGAAGCGGCCGTTCGTGCTGCACTACTACCTCGCGGACGACTCCGTGGAGGTGCTTGAGGTGGCGGAGCCCAACGGAGGCCGCGACCCTTTCCCCGTGTTCCTCAGGCGCCAGCCCCTGCCGAACCGGAAGCTCTCCGCGGACCCGACGGCGCAAACCAAGTCGGATTCGTACGTCACGCACCTGGACTTGAGGATCGGCGGGACGGTGCACGTGTTCGGTCGCGAGTTTTTCATCCACGACGCGGACGCGTTCACGAAAAAGTGGTACGTGGACAACGAGGGTTTCGATCCGGTGGAGGACTTCCCTTTGGTGGACGTGGACGAGCCGTCCGCGCCGATCCCGCAGAACGCGGTGCCGCCGTACAACGGGTTCGGCGGCCTCGCCGATTCGCTGCAGAATTGCGTGGCGCTCATCCCGAAACCGGTGCGCCCCGACTTCGACAAGCTGATGACGTACACGGACACGGTGCTGCGGTTCAAAGCGCGGATGATCAAGGACGAGACGGGTCATTCGCGGTACACGCCCACGGAGAGCGACGAGGCGCGCGAGTTCATCGTCTCGGTGTACCTCGCCAACGACACCGTCGCGGTGTTTGAGCCGCCGGATCGCAAAAAGCAAATCGTCGGCGGGAAGTTCCTGGAGCGCCAGGAGTGCCTGAAACCCAACTCAGCTGAGAAGTACGAGGCCACGGACTGCTACGCGGGTGCGCGCCTGATTCTCTTCTCTAGGTGCTTCGAGCTTCACGAGGCGGACGGGTACACGTACGGGTTCATGGAGCAGCACGGACCGTCGTTCCCGCGAAGCGACGTCAAGCAAGTCGTCGCGCGGTTGCGGAGTCTGCTCGCGGGGAGGGAAGCCGCCGCGCGCGAGGCGTTTGGGGGCGCCGAGAAAACGGACGCCGAGGGCATGCAGCGCGCGCTCACCGCCGCGGGGATCGAGGTGGTGAAGCAGGAGTGCGTCACGCTCTTCAGGCGCCTGGCGGGCGGCGCGGACGCCGTGGACGTGAAAACCGTGTGCGACGAGCTCGGCGTCGCCGAGCCCGAGGAGAAGACGGCTTGAGTTTTTTAAAAATTGTGCGAAACGGCGCGCGGAGGTTGAGCGAAACGTCCGTAGCTAGTGATGGATGAATGCTATTGAGTATTGAGTATCTCGCGCGCGCCGTGTCACGCAAAACACGGCGCGTGTCGCGCGAACGCCGCGATGACTCCCGTGACTATGACCTGCGCCGTTAGCGCTCCCGACGCCGAAAAACATTTTAGTCACTCTATTCGGGCGTCCACCTCCGAAGCGGCGCGGCGACGAGCGGCGTGTCCCCGAACCGGTTTCCCGACGATGCAATTTTCGTCTCGTCCACGTTTTCCTCCGCGTCACGCGCCTGTTCGAGCAGGATCCGCGACAGGTCCGTGACGCACGCGCCCCGCAGGTCGTGGTGGTTGCTGCCCTTGCTTATCCCCGCGACGCCGATCCCCTCCAGCTTCGCGCGCCAGTAGTGCCACAGAGGCTGCGCGACGTACACCGGCGGCGCGTTTGTCGCGGCGCTCGTCAGGAGCTGCATGGCGACGTCCTCGCAGTTTTTCCGCTCGTCTATGTATTCCCGAGCCTCTCTCGGTAAGCCCCGTTTGTACAGCTCCAGGTACTGCGTTTTGCTGAACGCCGCCTTGGTGAGGACGATGCTGAACTCGCCCCCCGAACGCAAACTCCAGTCGTCCCAGACGTACGCGTGGCGGCACAGCGGCGCCAACCATTTATGCGCGCGCGGGAAAAAACCAACCAACACGTTTCGATTGGCGCGCCACGCCTCGAATCCCTTATCGAGCGCGCCGCAGGGCATGCGCACGTCGTCGTCCACGTGAAACACTGCGGTCGTGGTAACGCCCGTGACTTCGAACCGGTTCTGGATGGACGTCGTGTCGTGCGCCTCGTACCGCGCGCGGGGCGGAGGATGAGCTGCGTTTTTTTTTCGCGGCGCGGGGAAGTACAAAAGAGCGTCGGCGTCGGTCTCCTTCGGCGCCGGCGTCTGCTCGGACCACACCACCACGATCTCAGCCACGGATTTGCACGTCGCGTAATGCGCCACCGCCCTCTGCAGCAGGTCGCGCCGCTCGAACGTGTTCAGGACCACGGTGAACCGCGCGTCGTCCGTCGCACCCGGCGAGTCGTCCTCGACGTCCCGGAGGATGGCGTTCAGCCGTGCGCGGAGGGACGCGATGGCGCTGTCCCCGCGCGCGCCGGGCTGGTGCTCGGGGCAGTCCCCGTCGCCGCGAGGCGCGCCATCGGCGCGCCACGAGGGCGCGAGCTGCGTCAGCAGCGCGAGCGCGACGAGTAAGGTCGCGACGCGTCGGGTTCGGCGCCCCGGTCGCAACTTCACGGGCACGCGCCTCCACGCCAAGTCCAACGTCGAACCCCCCTTCGTCGCCTTGTCCCCCATCTTCGCGTCACGTCCGTCCGCCGCCTCGACGTCCCGCGTCTCGGGCGCAGGCCCCCACCCGGCGCCGGAGTTCTGCCGACGAATCGTGAGGACGCGAACGCGCGCGCCGCGGGCCGCGCGCGGACGTGTGCTGAGCGTGCGACCGGAACCGAATCGGGAGCGAAAAAAACGAAAACAACGGCACTCCCGAAACGACGCAAAACGGTGCCGTGTCTCGGACTTTCACTAGATCTCGCAGCGCGCGGCAGTGGCAAGCCTGTGGCTCGGCGTGCATGGGCACGGACGCCTCCGCGTCGGCGGGATACGTCTCCTCGACCTCGCTGGCGCTGGCGGTCAAGGCGTTGAACAAGACCTCGACGTTCGAAGAGGCGTGCTTGACCATCCGTCGCGCGGTGTCCCGAAATGCCGCACCTCGCGCGACTCCCGAGCCCGAGTGCTCCGGCGAGGCCCTGTTCGAGGCGGTGTTGCGCGCGGGCACGGTGCTCCGAACGAGACACCTCGAGGGGAGCGCCGCGTGGGTTCACGGCGACGAGCTGTTCGCCGAGTGTCTGCGCTGCGAAGAGCGCTTCGGGGGGGGGATGGACATGGGAAAGATACGGGACCTGAAGAAGCTCTCGGAAGAGGCGCGGAGAAGCGACGCTGGCGAGCGGGATCCCGAACGCGAAGCGGACGCGCGACGACCAATCGCCGCGGCGTTCGAAGGTCAGCTTTCCGGCGAGCTCGAGCGCGAGTTCGATCGCGCGTCGAGCGATCCCGCGGCAGACGCGATGCGCGCGATCCGCGCGCTCGCCGAGGGCGTCGCGGCGGGGGACGTCGACCCCGAGACGCTCGCGGCGAGATTCCAGCCGCATTTGAACATCATCGCCGCCGACGCGCGCGCGCGACTTCCGAGCGAGACGATCGAGGACGGGGTCGAGACGGCGCAGCTCCTTCAGACGCTCCTTCGTACGCCACGAGACGCCTGGACGCCCCATCAACGCCGTCTCGAGCGTCCCACGACGGAACGCCACGACGGAACGGATGTCCCCTCAGTCGACAACGGAACGTCGCGACGGAACGGAAGCCGCGCCTCCGCGGCGGCGAGCGACGCCGTCGCGGCGTTATTAATAAACGCGCGGACGTCGACGCTTGACAAAAACGCAGTCGCGGCGCTGGGCGACGCCGAGTGCGCGGTGTGCCGCGACGCGTTCGAGGAGGGCGACCGCGCGACGCGCATGCCGTGTTCCGCGAGGCACGTGTTCCACGCGAAGTGCGTCGAGGAGTGGCTCAAGAGAGACGATTCGTGTCCGATGTGCCGAGCCGCGCTTCCCGTGTGGCTGGGCAGGGAGACGCAGTACGCGTGATACGCGAGGTAGGCGAGACTCGCCTGTACGCGTCGTCGCGAAAATTTTACCGAAAATTTCACGAAAAAACGAATTCGGCAAACGCGCGCGCAAAAGCTCTACTCATCCTCCAGCGACGCGAGGTATCCCCTTTCCGGCGGCGCTGTCGCCCCCGGGGGTGGCGCGTACCTCCCCTCCGCGGCCGCCGCGGCAGCCGCGGCGGCGGCTTTCTTGCCCTTCGTCCCTCCCAGCGATTTCTCGCGCACGACGCCTCCGGCGGCGCGCGGCGACGCCGCCGGCTCCGTCGCGCCCCCGGCGTCGGCGTCGGGTCCCGGCGCCGCGGCGGCGCCGGCGGTGGCGCCCGCGCTGGCCGCGCCCGCGGCTTCCGTTCGTTCGTTCCCGGCGGGTCCCGGCGCCCCCGCGGGAAAGTTGAGCCACGCCTGGTTGAACCCCGGCAGCGTCCTGGCGAACGCGTCGTACGCCGCCGCCGCCTCTCGCTCGGTGGCGTGGTACCCGAGGCTCTTCTTCTTGCCTTCCACGGTGATCTCCGCGCGCCACTTGACGGAGACGGCGCCTCGCTTCTGCGCGTGCTCGTGCCTCCGGACGCCGCGGAAAGGACTGGAGTACTGGTTGGACCGCCTGGCTTTCGTCTGTAGCGTGGCCTGGTACCGCTCGAACGAGCCCTCGAACGCTAAAAGCGTCGCCATCTCGCCCTCGTATTCTTCAACAGGGCGGTTGGTGCGCGCGGCGAGCGCGCCGCGCGCCACGATTGCGGCGCGGTCGTACGCCGCGACGGCGTCGTGCTCGTTCGAGTGGTACCCCAAACTCTCCTTTCGCCCGTTGATCTGGATCTCCGCTCGCCATTTGCCAGTCTTCTTCTCTACGCAAACGCCTCGGTGTTTGCTGCTCCGCGAAGCGTTCTTCGCCTCGCGACCGATGCCCATCGCCGCGCGGAGCTTCTCGACGTCGCCCTCGCACGCGCGAACGGCGGCGAGCTCCGACTCGGCGTATGACTCGATCGCTAAGTTCTTCGGGAAGCCTTTCGCGCAGATGCTGGCTTTGTCGTACGCGCGCGCGGCGTCCTCCTCGTTCTCGTAGTATCCCAAGTGCACTTCCTTGTGCTCCAGACGAATGCTGGCCTTCCACTTGGACGCGACAGCCTTGTCCACGTACACGCCCTTGAACCGCGAACCGCCCTTCGCCTCCTTGCCTTTGGCCTTCTTCGCGGCGGGAGGGGACGAAGAGGCGAGGCCCGCGCCGGGCTCGGGGGTGGCGCCAGCCTCGGGGCGAGCCGGGCGGGACCCGCCCGCGGGCTCGCCGGCGGACGCGCCCGCGCCTCCCGAGGGGCCGGCGCCGTCCGCCGAGGCGCCAGGCGCGTCCGCCTCCGGCGGGGCGTGTTGGTTCTGCGCTTGGCCGAATCGGCGCTGCGCATTCTGCGCCTCGGCTCCCGGGAGGATCGCGCGCTCAGCGTCGTCGAAGCCCTGCGCGGCCGCCTCCTCGGCCTGCTTGCGCTTGCCCGCCGCCTTCGCCGCCACCTTGGCGGGGACCTTCTGCACCATCGCGGACGGAGGCAGACGCGTCGGTGGGTGCCCCTGCTCCGGAAGAAGTAAAGCGCGCCAAAACGACGATCGGAGGGTTTTCTCGCGAGAGACGACAGAAAAAGACGCAGTGAGAGCTGGCGCGCGCCTGGACGAATGCCGAGACGACGTGAACGATCGTTCGCGCCGCGCGTTCCGTCGCGCTCCTTCACGGGGGCCATCGGTGATGCGTTACGATAAATAGTACGATATATAAATAGCATCACCGTCGCCGTCATCACAGCTCGTCCGGCTGCGACGCCTTGGCCTGCGCGTGCAAACGTTCCAGCTCCTTGGCTTGCTCCTGGAACTTGCGCATCAGCGCCTGCGCGCGCTCGCGCTTGGCGCGCTGCGCGTCGTCGATGTCGTCCTCCTCGTCGAACTGCAGCCGCGCGCTCGCCGCCGCCTCCACCTGTGCGGCGGCTTCCGGGGGGATCTTCCCCTTCTCGTTCTTCTTCGTCAGCTTCGCGCGGAGCGCGTCCAGGTCCACGTCCAGAGGCGTGTCGGGGACGGGCGGCGGTTTCTCCTCGGACGTTTCGGCTTTTTGACTCGACGCGTCGCTCGTTCGATCTTCGGCGGCGTCGTCGACGGAAAGGTCATCCTCCGGCTTCGCGCTCGCGTCCAGGTACCTCCCCGGCTTCCCGCCGTACTCCAGGAGCATCTCCATCTCCAGCTTGCCTCCCTTGCCGAAGCCCTCCGCCATGTCCACCGCGGTCTCGCCCCGCGTGTTCATCGCGTTGACGTCGGCGCCGGCGTCGAGAAGCAAGCGCATCCCGGACAAATGCCGCCCGTACGTCATCCAATGCAGAGGCGTCATCTTGAGGTACGTACCGCCGTTCGTGCGCGCGTTGACGTCCGCGCCAGCCTGAATGAGCGCGTGCACAACCTCGGGGTTGCCACGGATGCCGGCGGTGTGCAGAGCGGTCTCGCCCGCGGCGGTGCGCTGCGCGACGTCCTCGCCCAGACGCAACAGCCGCTGCGTCTCCTCGAGATCGCCCTCGCCCGCGGCGAACACCAGGGGCGCGACGCGCTTCAGCGCCTCTTCTTTCTCGCGCTTCGCCTCCACGAACGCGCGGCGCTCCTCGATCCACCGCGCGCGCTTCTCCAGGACGCGCGTCTCCAGGGGGAAGGGGCCGAACAGCAGGCGCGTCGCGCCGAGCACGCAGAAGGTGACGAGGAGGTACTTCACCATGAAACCGATTGGATCTTTCTGACGCACAACCTTCACCTTCCCCGCGGATTTCGGTTTCGCGGGGGTCTTGGCCTTGGACTTCGCGCCCGCCGAGTCCTTTGCCGCGGACGCCTTCGCGGGTGTGCCGCGAGTCATCGCCATCGCGTCCGTCGCGGTATGCCGAGAGCGTCCGTGTCACGCGCTCGGTGGTGTGCGCGTGGCGAGAAATATCGCGCGGGTTCAACCACCGAGGCGACAAACCAACGAGCAACAACGGCATTGCCGATCGCGCGAAGGCGCGATTTCCCCTTTTCCCGCCGAAATTCGTTCGGCGCGCGCCGCGAGCCGACGCTTCGTTTTCTTTTCGTCCGCGTCGGGCTTTCATCGCGTCACATCTCCGGCGCACGCGCGCAAGCCCGGCGGGAGGGCTCGAAGCGGGACCGCCCGGGAGGACCTTCCGGGAGCGCGATGCAGAGTGGCCTTCGGCACCGGTACCGACGCCTTGAGGATGACTCGGACGCGCCCAGCCAGGGCTCAGACCCGCGTTTCGCCGTGCCCGACCATCTGGACCCGCGCAAGAAACCCCCGAAGAAAAGACAAGTCGTCTTGGCGTTCGGTTTGCTTTTCGTCGGATCGGCGCTGTTGATGACGTACGCGCTCTACGCGACTGGACACCTCGTGATTCCGAAAAACGAGGAACGAGGCACGAGCCTGGCGATACTGATACTGGGGTGCATGACGTTCGCGCCGGGAGCGTACGTCTCGCTCATCATAACGCTCGCGCGCGCCGGGGTCCCCGGCGTCGACTACTCGATGGTCCCGTGACGAACGAAAAACAAAACGCGGATGAAAAAAAATCCAACCGAACAAAGTTGACATCATCTCGACAATAGCGCGCGCCGTCGCGGAAGACGACTCGCTATTGCGCCCCCTGATTATTCGCGTTTTCGAGTTCCCCCACTCTCTGCTCGAGCTCGGCGATGCGCCGTCTAAGCCACCTGTTATCCTCCACGAGCTGTGTGATCTTCTTCTCCTCCTCCTCCATGTCCTCGTGACGCTCCTTTAATTTCGTCGCGAGCTCGGCGGCGGCTTGCGCGGCTTCGAACAAGCCGCGCATCTTCAGACGCGGCGGGTCGAGGTCGCGCTCCGCCGCCGCCGCCGCCGCCGTCGCCACCGCCCCCGGGTCGGGCTCAGACGCGCCGATGATCATCGAGGACGCGCTTCCTTTCTTCGACACACCGGGTCCTTGCGTCTCGGAATCGTCCATCACCGTGAACCGGCCCCTCTGCACGCTCGACGCCGTGCGAGCCAAACCGGAACGATCGCCGACCGCCGCGTCGGAGGTTTCGTCGCGACGCTCGTTCAGAGAGCCGTTCTCGTCCTCGATCACCGTGAACCTGCCTCTCTGCTCCACGGACTTCTCGCGCTCCAGCGCGGCTTTCGGACTCGACCTGCCCGAGTTGGGGCCGGAGTGCGTCGGGGACAACGGGCGCGACCCGGGTCCGGCGCGATCGCTCTCGGGCACCGCCGGGAGCGTCGGCGTCGGGTGCTTGAGGTGTACCTTGTCGCCTTCCTTGTCGTCCAGGCGCGCCGCCTCCGCCCTGAGCTCGTCCATGTTGAAGTTCCACATGGAGACGCCCTTGACGTACTCCGCCTGGCTCTTCTTCTCCGCGGCCGCATCCGTGGACGCGGCGCCGCCCAGGTTGCCCGCCGCAACCGCCGCCGCGCGCTCCGCCTGCCGCGCTCGCTCGCGCTCGTTGAGCCGCGCCGTGCGCTCGCCCAGCGGCGGGATGTTCTCGAGCAGGTGCTTCACTAAGAAGTCCGGCTTCTTGGCCTCCTTCAGGAACCTGTGCTCCAGGAGCTTAGCCGCGCTCGGTCGTCTTTTCGGGTCTTTCTGTAAACACACCGACACGAAATCTCTTAAACCGCGCGTGAAGTGATGGCCCGTCTCCGCTTGCTCCGCTTCGAGCTGCGGCGGAGGGTTCTGCAGGGTCATTAATAAAACCTTCATGGGCGGGTACTTCGCGAACGGCGCGTGGCCGTGGCACAGTTCCAACACCGTTATGCCGAGGCTCCATATATCGGCGTGGAAGTCGTAGCCGTCCACTTGTTCCATCACCTCGGGGGCCATCCAGCACGGCGTCCCGACGAAAGTACTGTGCGGCTTCGCGCCGCTGCCCCACGACGCGGCGCTGACGCCGAAATCCGCCAACTTCACAGATCCGTCGGCGTCGATCAGGACATTACCGGCTTTGATGTCGCGGTGGATGTTCCCGTTGCGGTGGAAGTAGTCCAGCGCTTTCAGGACTTCTTTCAGAATGGTCGCGATGGACGCCTCGTCCAGCCCTTTCGGGTGGCTCCACTTCATGATGTTCAAAGCGCTGCCGCCGCTCAGGAACGGCATCACCACCCACAGGAACTGGCCCTCCACGAACGAGCAGTGCGCCATCACCAGGTTGGGGTGCGACACCATGGACATGGACGCCACCTCTCTTCGGATCTCCTCCAGGTGGCCGGGGTCCTGGTCCTCCAGGTCGAGCATCTTCACCGCCACGGTCTCGCCCAGGGGGAGGCACTCCGCGCGGTACACCTTGGCGGAGACGCCGCGCCCGATCTCCTCCTTCACCGCGTAATCGGACGCGCTCGTGGGGTACTGCACTTTCGGGGTGGACTCGAAGAACGAGCCGTTCCGGCGCATCGCCGCGGAGCTGCCGGAGGACAACATCTTCGAAAGGGCGGATGCGCGGCGCGCGGCCGAAAACCCGCGGAAACGAACGACGCCGAACGCCGCCGCCGTGCCCCTCCCGAGAAAGACGCGCGCGGGTATGGCGAGGGAGATCTCGTCGGCGCGAACGAAGGCGCCCAAAAAAATACGGATATTTGACGGATTTTGGAGACTGAAGTTACGTGTGATAAAAACTGCCGGGTGGCTTTTCTTTTTTGACGACGAAATCGCGTTTCGCGAACACCCGCTTTCGTTTAGAAAGACGCGGAGACGCCGGCGCCGTAGGCGTCTACGCGGCGGCGTTCTGGTGCTTTCTGTTTTCCCAGTACGCCGGCACCTTCCTCGTGTCCTGCTCGAGCCGCTTCTGCAGGCGCTCCGGCATGCGCTTCTTCCTCCGCTCGTCCTCGCCGTCGATCTCCACCTCGACGCCGCCCAGCACGATGCTCTCAATCTGTTTCGCGGCTTGCTCGGCGGTCAAACCGGTCCAGTCCTCGCCGACTTTGTTCAGCATGCCCTCTTTCTTGAGCTCCTCGTTCACTTTCGCAAGGAACGCGGCTCGCTTCGCCCGCAAACCCTCGTCCGTGAAGTACCGCGCGCCCACGCCGAACAGCTCCGGGTTGCTCTCCGCGAACTGCGCCATCTCCGCCGCGACGCGCTGTTTCGTGACGCTCGCGCGCGCGATGGCTTTCGCTTCGTCGGCGTCGATGAGCCCGACGAACCCGCCGGCGTCTTCGGCGCGAATCTCGGCGCGCGCGGCGGCGCCTCGTAACTGGTGCTCGCGGTCGCGCTCGGCGAAGTCCTCGACTTTGTCGTAGGCAACCACGGGGGGCAAATCGCCGCGGATGTGCCGCTCGAGCTCATAAGGCTTGATGGCCCCGGGAACGGCGCAGTCGCACGCGTCCAGGATTCTTTTCGCCAAGTCGTGACACGCGCCTTTTTCTTTGTCGTCGGAATCAGAGACAGCGATCGTATTCGTCTCCTTGATTTCAAGGTTGGCGCAGAGCCGCTTCCCGAGCACGGGGAGCCGCTCGAGCGCCGCCGCGAGCTCGGCGACGCCCACCGAGCCGGACTTGGTCGTGTCCATGGTGGCGAACAACTCGAACACGTTGCGCAGCGCCGCCTCCGCCTCGAGCTCCTCGGCGGTTTTCTCCTTCTCCGGCTCGGGAGGGGGCGGGGGGACGGGCGCGGGCGCCGCGATGGGCGCGGGCGCGGGCGCCGCGGCCGGCGCGGGCGCGGGCGCGGGCGAGGGCTCGGGCGCGGGCGCGGGGACCTTCGGCGGCTCCTCGGGCTTGGAGGACAAACACCCCATCTTCTCGTCGTTTCCGTGTTGTTAGCCTTGGGCTTTCCTAGTCAGAGTACACGTGTGTACTCGGATCGGAGGTTGGTCGGTCGCGGGGTGAGCGCGCGAGCGAGGACCGCGACGCGACGCGCGCGAGCGGTTGTGGGGTGGTCGCGGAGAAGTCTCCAGCGCGCGAGCGGGTGTGACACCGCGAGATCGAACGTGGGTACCCTTCGCTGGAGTGTTCGACATTTCGTCGATCGGGAATACATGTATGGCTGACCGAATATCTCGCCGGCACCCCTCTCGAAACACTTCGGCTGTTCGGGCCCGTGCCACGTTTTTCGCGCGAGCGTGACCTGGCACGAAGAACCCGTCCCACGACCCACCGTCGCGCACTTCCACGCGCGCGTCGCGGCGACTCGCCATGACTGGCGCGGCGACGGGCCGGGCGATGTCCGCGCTGGGGGCGTCGACGTCGCGCGCGGACCCGGCGCTCCGCGCGCTTACCACCCCGCGCGTCGGACCGCGCCACGGTGTCGTCGCGCGACCCAAACGATGGCGGGTCCCTCGGGCATCCTCGGGGGACGCGTCGTTTCCGACCGGGGACGGGGACGCGGGGAACGCCGACGGCACGAACGAGGCGTACACGCGCGTTTCCGACGCCGAGCTCCGTTTAGCGATCCAGGAGTGTCGCGAGCTCCTCGAGGAAGCGACGCGCATGGCCGGGGAGCAGGCTCGTGCCGAGCTCGCGGCGTCTTTCCTGCGCACGCCGGAGGGCACCGAGGGCGGTTTGACGGGGAACCTCGCCGTGGACATGGCGCGCGTGCAGCTTTTTTTCCAGGGCAAGGGCATGCGCCCGTGGGAGGCGGAGAACACATCCCGGACGCTGGTGGAGCTGGACTCCATCTACGAGGACGTCGAGCTGCTCGCCGTCAAGTTCGACCGCCTGCAGAGGACGCTGCCCGACGTCGACGTCAAAGCCATGGTGGCGGCGGATCCCAACGTGATGACAGTGGAACTCGCCGGCGCGGTGGACCGGATGCTCGACTTGTTCGCCGTCTTCGGGCCCGACAAGGGAAGGCGGGTCCTCGCGGAGGCCCCGCGGCTGCTGTACTGCGAGGAGGGCATACGGGAGAAGATCGCGAAGACGAGCGCGTGCATAAAACGCGTGTACCCGCGCGAGACGGACGAGAGCTGCGTGTACGCGCTCGGCGAAGAGCCCAACTTGCTTTTCGATTTGCCCGACCTGAAGATCTTCAAGGAGGAAAACAGGAAGGGCATAGACATCGCCGAGCTCCCCATGCAGGTGCAGGAGTGCCTGGTGTACGCGACGAGGCAAGAACACGAATAGAACGAACGACGACGACGACGACGACGACGACGACGCGTCTCTCTCTTCGCCCGAAACGCGGTTTCCCCGCGCGGCGCGAATACATGATTACGAAATCGGCGCCGCACCTTCTGACGCCGACTTCGTCTCCGAACGCGCAGAGATACGAAGTCCATGTGACGGAAGCGCGCGACGATCGAAGGCGGAGCGCGCTTTTCGGTGACGTGAGGTAAACGTAACGCGAGAACGAAAGAACGAAAGAACACGTTCATCTCACAAAGCGGCTTAACCGCCGTTAGGACTCGTCTCGCTCGTCTCCTCGCATCTTTTGGTAAAACAGCACGCACGGCTGCAGTCTCCCCTTTTCGCACGACGTTTGGACATCCTCCCACGCGCCGACGGGTTTGGTGGTGGCGTCGTCGAACAGCGTCCACAAACGTCTCTTCCCAGCCTCCTCTTCCCCGTCTCGCACACTTATACCGGCGTCCGCGGTCGCGAACGCGCAGTAGTGCTCGCCGTAGTAGCACAGCACGCACTTCAGCGCGTACCACTCCTCGCGCGAAGAGCTCGGCGAGACCTCCGACGAAACCTCCGACGCCGTTTTTTTTCGCGCGTCGGATTCGCCGAACGCGACGCAAAGAGAAACCGTCTCGTCCACGTTCGCCACCGTCTCGCGCACCGTCGCGGCGTCCGCGTTGGCGGTCTCCCACGTCAGCGCCACGCAGAAGGTCTCCGGCGTGCCGTTGGCGCGCACGACTGTGTGCGTCAGAGGCTGCACGCGCCCGCACCCGCCAGCGTCCAGGTCGCACGACTTGCAGTCGCGCGCGTCGACGACGCGAATCGCGCGCGAAGTTTTCGTCGCGTCGTCTTCGCCGAGCGACGCGCACGCCTCGTTGAGCGCCGCCACCGGAAGCAAGTGCAGGAACTTGGTGTACCGCAGCGTGTGCGTCTTCAAGACGCACGAGCCGCACGAGACGCTCTCCTCGACGTCCAGCCCGAAGATATCGTGCGCCAGAGAGCGGTACCCGCTCTCCTCATCCAGAAACGCGCCGCGCGCGCCGTTTGATTTTTGAAATCCTTCGTCGCGCGCGCTTTTCTTTTCGCGAAAACGGCTTTGGCTCCGCTCGGCGCGCGGAGGATTGGGGGAGCCGTTAACATTCGGCTCGCACGCGCGGTGCACGGCGTGGAAGATGGCCTGCAGCGCCTCCGAGGCGTCCGCCATCTCGCGCTCGGCGAACAGCGCGCCCTCGCCGTCGAGGAGCGCGGAGAGCGCCGCGCGCAGAGCGGTGGGCGCCGCGGGACCGGGGGCCACCCGGGGCGAGGGCGGCGACGCCGCCGAGACGACGGCGTCGGGCGACGACTTTGTCGTCGCCGCGTCGCGCGACGCGTCCAGCGCGTCAAAGACGTCGCGCAGCGCGCGCGCGACGTCGGCGTCCTGCTTCTTGGCAAACGCGGAGGGTTCCCAGCGACGCATGGCGTCGCGGAACGCAGAGACGTGCCACAGGGACTGGATCACCACGTTCAGGAAACAGTTGTACTCGCCCTCGAGGTTGCGCAGACCCGCGGCGCTTCCGGAGCGCGCCAGCGCCGACGCCGACGCGGCGGCGGCGTCGCCGGCGTCGAACGGCGACGGCGGTCGGCCCTTGGTCTCGGTCATGGACGCCTTGAGCGCAGCCTCCAGGTCGTCCACCGCGAAGCCCTGATCGTCGACCTCCTCCTCGACCTCCTCCTCGGACTCGGCGCCCTCCGCGGGCGCGGGCGGCGACGGCGGCGGCGCCGCCGCCGCCGCCGGCGGCGCGAGCGACGGCCACGCCGGGGGCTGGTCCGCGAACGGAGCCTCCGCCGCGTACCCGGCCGCCTCCAGCGCCGCGAGCTGCGCCCGCGCCAGCCGCGCCTCAGCGTTGGCCTCCGCCAGCCGCGCCGCCGCCGCGGCCGCCGCCGCGCGCAGGTCCAGGGGCGGGGAGACGTGCGGCGACGCGTACGCGGGGGCGCCCCAGGCGTGCGTCGCGGGAGGCGTCTGCGCCGAGAACCCCGGCGGCGGCGGCAGCGGCGCCGCCGGCGCCGCCGGCGCGGATGGCGCGCGCGCCGCGTACCCCGGCGGCGGCCCCGGCGGCAGCGGCGGCGCCGGCGGCGCTGGCGGCGGGCTCGCGTATGCGTCGACGGCTGCGACCGTCTCGGTCCTCGCGGGTCTGAAGTCTGACGCGGACGCGTTCAGGGAGGTGGCCGCCTTCTCGGCGTCCTCGGCGGCTCGCGCCGCCTTGGCGGCGACCCGCTCCGCCTCCGCCACCTTCGACCGCGCCTCCGCCTGCGCGCGCTCCCGCGCGCGCTCGTGCTCCTGGGATACCTTCACTGCCAGCTCGAGCGCGCGGCGCTCCGACTCCATGTGCCGCGCCTCCTCGACGAGCAGCTGCGCGCGTCGTTCCGCGAGAGCAGCCTCCGCGGCCTCCTGCGAGTCGCGGCGCTCCGCCGCGCGAGCCGCCTCCTCAGCGACGCGCCTCGACGCCTCCTCCGCCGCGCGCGCCGCCGCCGCGCGCGCCGCCGCCGCCTTCTCGGCTTGGCGCTCCGCCTCCTCTGCCGCCCTCGCCTCGCGCGCGCGCGCCTTTTCCTTGGCGCGCTTCGCGCGCGCCTTCTCCTCCTTGGCGCGGCGCGCCTCGGACGCCTCACCCTCCTCGGCGAGTAAGCGCTCCTGCTCGGCCACAGCCTCGTCCGCGGCGGCGGCCGCGGCGAGCCGCTCCAGCCGCTCGCAAATCGCCGCCGCGAACGCCGACTCGAGCGCGGCGACGGACGCGTCGCTGGCGGCGGCGCGCGCGAGGTGCGCGCCCGAGGCGGTTCGGGCGCGCGCGCTCTGCGCGGCTTCCATCTGCAGGTCCAGCTTCGCGAGGCGCGCCTGCGCTAACGCCAAGGGGGTCGCGAGCCGGAACGGGATGCGCGCCGTCGCGTTCGCCAACGCGTCCGTGCTCGCGGGAACGAGCGCGCCCTCGTTCTCGATCCACTCGCGCAAATCGGCTTCGCGCCGATCGCGGCACGCGCGCGAGCACCGCAGGTACGGCGACCCATCCTCCGCCAGCGCCATCTCGACGTCCGCGCGATCGGATCGGTTTGGACGCTCGAGCATGTTAAGCTCGATCCGCAGACGCTGCGACGCGTGCTCCACGGAAGGTATCTCGACGAGCCGCGCGATATCGAAGCGATTTTTGAGCTCCGACTTGCGTTTTTCGCACTCCTCGACGACGAGCCGGCGACGGTCGCGCGCCGCGTCGAACGCGTCGGCGGCGCTCTGCGAGACGAGCTTGGCGGAAATCTGCCGCTTCGCCTTCGCCGCCTTATCCGCGCTCTGCTGCTCCTCCTCCGCCTTCTTCGCCCGCGCGTGCAGAACCTCGTACTCCTCCGCGAGCTCGCCCGTCAAAGATTCGAGCACCGAGCGCCTCTGCTCCAGCTCGGCGACGTCGCGCTCCAACAGCGCGCGGCGCAGCTCGTTCAAAGAAAACGCGAAAAACGCGCTTCGCGACCAGAGCGCGCGAAACGCGGCGACGCCTTTTTCCGTCGCGTGGTCCCAGTCGCGCGGCGAGCACTCGCCCGTGGCCAGCCGCCCGGCGAGCACCACGCACGCGTCCACCTTGCGACGGATCTCGAGCTTGCTCACCAGCAAGCCGCGAACGAGCGTGTCGTTCGCCTCGAGGCGCGCGGCGAGCGACGCGGCGGCGACGTCGTCGTCGCGCGCCGCGACGGCTTTCGTCGACGTCTCGAGACCGTCGCCGTCGCGCTTCCACAGCCACTTCACGAAGTGCTCGCCGAGGAACGCCTCCTCGACGGGGACGGGACCGGTTTCCGGAGTCAACCCCGTGGTTTCGGACCCCGCGTCGCCGTACAGCTCGCGCCACACCCCGCGCGACACGCGCAACGCGAGCGCGCGCTCTCCTTTTACCCACTCGGAGGAACCACCCGCGTTTCGCACCCCCTTCCCGCCCTTCCCGCCTTTGCTTTTCCGCTTCTCCTCCGCGTTTTTCGACGTCGACGTCGGAGACGTCGACGTCTCTGGCGGATTTCCTCCGGCGTCGGAGACTGAGACGAGCCCGAACACGGGCGACCGCGCGGAGAGCGCGTCGGGCACCGCGACGGTCAAGCCGTCCGCGCGCGCGGCGAGCGTCGCCGTCGCCGCGCGCTCCGACCAGCGCTCGCGGCAAAAAAGCCAAACCGCGCGTAGGTCCTCGCCTGACAAACGCCGGAGACGCGCGACGAGGTCATCGAACCCGCGAACGGGCGCGTTCGGGTTAACGACGGTTCCGTCGACGTCGTTCGTCTCCTCGAGCGTCGGCCTGCCGACCGGGGCCTTCGCCTCCGGAGACGACGACAAAACGCGCTCGGCGCGGCCCGAGACGCCGAGTAACCCGACGCCGCCGCGCCTTCGTCTGACGCCCTCGCCGGCTCTTAGAGTATACGTCTCCTTCTCCTCCGCGCGCGCCGCCTCGCGCGCAGCGCAGAACTGCGCGATGCTCTGCAGCGCGCGCAGGGGCAACGAGGACGCGTCCGCGAGGATGCGCAGGGACGCGAGTATGTCCGAGAGGCACGTCGCGTCCTCCGCGGGAAACTCGCTTTTTCGGACGTCGGCGTTGTCCGCTTTCGTCCAGCTCGGCATTTCTTCGCCGGAGACGTGCTCGGGGTTCTCGACGGGCGCGAGCGCCGCCGCGACCGCGGCGTACGCCTCGCGCTCGGGACCCTGGTTTGAAACGGACGTGACGGACGCGTCCGACCCGGACGCGCGCGCGCGCGCGCGCAGGGTCTCCTGGATGCTCCGCAAGTTCGCGGCGTGCTCGCGCAAACCAAGCGCGCGCGGGTGCTTTTTCCGCGCGGAGGAGGAGGCTCGCGCATCCGAAAAAGTATCACCGGCGTTTGGCGGGCCCGGCGCGGAAGGACCCGCGGTTTCCGTACGCTCCGCGAACGCCTCGGAGTCGTCGCCGAGGCGCGCGAGGAAGCCCGTGTCCGCCACCGACGCGTGGCGCTCGGCGATCGCGAAGCCCCCCGCGCCCTCGCGCAAAAACCCGTCGCCGCGCGCGCCGCCCTCGCCCTCCGCGTGCACCCGCGGGAGCAACCCGGGATGCTGCGCGTGTTCGCGCAGCCTCTCCACCGACTCCGGGCCTTCCACGCGCAGACGCGCGAGCGCGTCTTCGAACGCCGCCACGCGCTGCGCGTGCAGCTCAGCCTCCTCGGGGCGCATCGGGGGCGTCGCGTTCGCGCCGTTCGCGGCCGGGCCCGCGAACTCGTACTCGGGCGACGCCGGGTCGACCGCGCCGGGAGGGCGGTCCGAGACCCGCGCCGCTTCGTCCGTTCCGCGCAGAGCGGCGTCGCGGCGGAGCACGTCCGGGTCCACGGAAAGCAGAGGCGCGGCGCGTCCGCCGACACTCGCGCCGAGAGACCCCGGCGTGGGCACGTATTTCTCGTTCCACACCAAAGAGCAGGGGTGCTCGGGAAACGCGTCCGTCTCGTGGAGCAACGACTGCCCGCTCGCGCTCCGCGACAGCGCGTCCGCCTCCGCGGCGGCGCGCGCGGCGGCGGCGCCCGCGGGGTCCGCCTCGAGCGCGACGTCGCCGGGTTGAGCGATGGGCGCGAGCCACGTCCTCGCGTCACCGGCGACGCGCAGGGCGGGCGAGACGCGCGGGATGTGCCGCTCGATGCACCGGAGGCACGCCTCCTCCGAGTCGTGCGTCCCGTCCTCGTCGCACGCCTCAGCGATGACACCGCATCGCCAGACCCGAAACGCGCCGCGCTCGGCGGCGGCGCGCAGCGCCTCGCGGAGAGACTCGGCGACGACACCGCTCTTGTCCCGCTCCGCGAACGCGCGGAGCTCAAAGACGGAGACGTCCGTCAGTCGGAGCACCGCGGAGGGGTCACGCAAAACCTGTGCCTTCCAGAACTGCCGCACGGCGGCGGGAACCGGGGCGCTCGCTTTCCCGCGCGCTGGCGGCGAGTCAGCCTTTTGGCGCGGCGCGCCGTCGCCCCCGTCCACGTCCATGGGCTGGGGCGCGTCGGGATACGAGGAAACGCCACGTCGTTCGTTTTCTTCGCGCGCGCGCCGCGCCTTCTGCACAGCGTCGATGGTTAACTCTAAACGCATCTTTTCCGTCTTCGCTTGCTCGGCGCGAACGTTCGCGTTCGCGCCGTCGTCCGCGAGAGAGTTCTTGCGGTTCACGTCGCGGTACTTGATGTACGCGTCCATGAAGCCGGCCGCGTCGGAAGTCCCGGCGCGCTTCCTCTCGGTGTTAGCCTGACCGATCCACAGACGCTTTTCGTGGATGACCTCGTTCAACCTGGTTACCCAGGCTTTCAGAAATTCACGCGCCTTCGGGGCAGCCTTACTCTTCATCCCCTTGAGACTGACGCGCGGAAACGCGCACATGGAGAGCAATTCCTTGTCCAGCTCGAGACAGTCCATCAACTCCTCCTTGAACGTCTCCGCGAACGCCTCCAGCCGGAGATGCTTCGCCGTTTCGGAAGCGTCGTCGTCGGCGTCGCCGGTTCCGTTCGCGTCGACGCGCGCCGAACGGTCATTCACCGCCTCCACTTCCGCGTTGACCAAAGCGTGCATCTCGCGCAACATGCCGTCGATATCGTCCATCCCCTCGTCCGGACAATCGAGGCACGTCTGCAAGAACACCGCCTTCATGACGATCGAGTCCGGACACGCGTCCGCGGCGGCTCGCGCCGCTTTTTTCGCCTCGTCGAATTTTTTCGCCACCATCTCCTGTCGCGTCTGGTCCAGAGCCTCGCGATGGGCGAGGCGCACGCGCGCGTATCGCACGAGCGGGTGCGAGGGGTTCCCGTCCACGAGCTTATCGAGCTCCTTCGTCGCCCGCGCCAGGGCGCCCTTCTTGGTGAAGATCTCGTAACACTTGAGGCACTCCGCGCGAAGCGCCTGTTCCTTCGCGTCCGCGCCGCGCGAGGCGCCGAGCGCCGACCCGCCCGCTCCCGACGACGGTTTCTTGCCGCCGCTCGCCTTGCCCCGCGCCATCGCGGCGGGCGACACGCGCCGCGCGCCTCCCGAAGCCTGCGCGCCGCGCGTTGAGCACCGGGCCCGCGAACCGCGACAACGCCGACCTCGACGCGTCCGGCCCCCGCGAGGCTGCGCGGCCGCCTGTGCGCGGATCTGCGATGGATCTGCAGTCGTGGTTCGGCGTTTCGCCGACAGTCCGATCGTCGCGAGGACTTTGTGAATGACAAGACGTGCTCTCGAGTTTGCCTCGATGAAAAAAAAAACAAACGCGACAGTCTACAAACGCTCCCCCCCCGCGACGCCCGGTCCCTCCTCGTTCCGCGCAGCCGCCGGCCTTTGTGCGACGCCGAGTATGCCGTCCACGAGCTCTCCCAGCGGCGCGAGCTCCTCTCGTTTCACTAACGAAAACGCGTTGGTGAAGAACACGAAGTGCTTGAAGAGCGTGTTGAGATGCGCCTCGGCGCCCAGCTGCACGACTTTCGCGAAATGCGAGTGGTAAATATGCGCGTACACGCGGAAGAGCCTGGTGAAGATTTTTTTCACCGCGTCTTGGAACCCTTCTGGGAAAGTCGATTCTCCTTCGCCATCGGAGTTACCGGAGCGTTGCGGGAACAGTCGCGGGTCATCCACCTGTTTCTCCACCCACTCGAACAGGTAGTCGACGTACTTGGGCGCCGAGCATTTGATGGGTTTTTTGATCACCACGCCGTCCGCCCAGCGGTACTCGTATTTCGGCCCGGCGCACATCGCCGGACACGAAGCGTCGACGCAATACTCCGCTAGAGTGCCGTACAACACGGAGATGGCGTTGTAGAAATCGACGGTGTTCACGGCGAGCCACTCGTTTAAGTCCTCGCCCGGAGGAAGCAAAACTGCTTCGCGTAAGTTCCCCGAACCGAGCGTCGCGTCGATGTGCTGTCGCAAAGCCGCGCCCTTGCCGGTGACGTAGTTCTTCTTCGGGCTAATAAAGGTTCGGTGTGTGTTTCGTTCGGAAAGTCGTTTTGGAACATACGGGGCGAGGAGACCGAGACCACGCGCGGATGGAGGGGTGGGCCGAGAAGTGAGCGGTCAGCGAGCGGCGAGCATCTTGCGCGGGGGGGAAGAGACGCGCGTCGTCCGACGGCTCGGGGCGGTAAGCCGGGTGGTCGCGTCCAGACGCGAGCGTCGCGGCTCGCGTCCCGTGCCTGGGCATCGCGCGAAAAGTCGCC
>ENA-OUOG01001315-OUOG01001315.1-marine-metagenome-genome-assembly--contig:-NODE-1315-length-29261-cov-6.088816_pt1 | contig 29261 bp, 30 predicted proteins | sample MGYA00248635_ERZ508505 | MGnify/ENA primary metagenome ERZ508505 (study PRJEB26176, sample SAMN06267871) | marine metagenome | isolation source: Saanich Inlet, British Columbia, Canada | place: Pacific...
ACACGTTTAAGCGATATGGCTGTACAGGTTCGCATTCTGCCGCCCGCGGCGGCCAAGACGCTGCCGCCTGAAGTTGTCGAAGAGATGCAAGCGCTACTACGCCAAGCGATGCCAACCCAAGCACCACTGGCTGACAGCCTCAACCAGATGCGAGCACTATCCGCAGGACAGGGGCAGGACGCAGTGGGTCAGATCGTTCGCTCACTGATGGGACTGTTCAGCCTCTCGCCGCAGAGCGGTAGCGAGGCTCAGGCCAAGCAGGTTGAGCAGATGATGCAGCAGTCGGGTCTCTTTACCGAGAATCGCATGGCACGTCAGGCGAGCGGTGCACCGATGAGTGTTGAGGACCTGCGCACCCGTTTAGGACAACTGCGTCGTGCCGCTCAGGAGCTACCCACCCAAGCCCGCGAGCAGATGAATGCGCTGATTGATCGGGCAGAAGCGCGTGCCACCCATCAACAGATACACAGCGCCCGCCAGTGGCGCGACTACCCGGATGGTACCGCTGAGCGTTACTTTCGCATGGATCTACCGTTGCAAACCCCTGAGGGTTTCAAACAGGTGGAGCTCGAGCTCAAAGAGCAGCGCCGACCCATCTCACCCACTGAGACACAGACAAACTGGACGCTCAACCTCCACTTCGACCTGGATCCGATCGGGGCGGTGGATGCGCGGGTTCACCTAGAAGACGAGTGGAATATGAGCATTAGTTTCTGGGCAGAGAGCCTGCGTACAACCGAAATGATTCGAGACCGTATCGATGGCTTTTCGGCCCACCTGCAGCAGCAGGGATTTGAGATAGACTCAATCAATGTACGCAAAGGGCGAGCCCCAAATGACCTCGCCCCCCCTCTTAGCAAACACCTCGTGGACGTGCACACCTAATGGCAGATGAAGATGACTTAAACCGCGCTGCCGTAGCGCTACGATACGATACCGAGGCCGGTGGTGCGCCGCACGTTACAGCCAAAGGACGTGGCCTGATCGCTGAGCAGATCCTGGCGATCGCTCGTGAGCATGATGTGCATATTCACCACAGCCCCGAGTTATTGGAAGTTCTGATTCGTCTAGAGCTTGGCGACGAGATACCTGAATCCCTCTACCGCGCGATCGCAGAGATTATCGCCTTCACCTACGAACTGGCACAGGAGCGTGCCGCAGGCCAAAGCTAGGCAAAGTTGCAGGGACTAGATGGATATTAGTGCTGCTTGGTTATCGAGGGACGACGAGCAGGCTCTAACTCACGGTGCAGTAGCGCCATCAGCTCGGCTTCAGGCCGACCTATGCCGCAGTTCTTTACGAGATCATCGACATCAGCGCCCATCTCCATCAAACGCGCAGCCTGATTATAGGCAACCTGCGTAGGGTCGCGGTTCTCTAGCTCCTGCTGCTTCTCGACGGTGAGATTCAACCGATGTTCGATTGATTTGAGGCGCTTACCCATTCCGATCGAGCCGGTTGTCATCGCTTTGATTTCGCCGCGCACCACATTGATCAGCGCCTGTGTACGCCGAGTCTGAGCTCGCAGACGGTATGACAACGTCATAATCCAGATCAGCAGGAGCACCAGAGTGCCGCCCGCGACAAGTAGCAGTGTGTTCAGCTGAGCTGTACTCAACTCCATAGATGTCCTACTCAACTTTCGCCGTAAAGGCCTCAACGAGATAGGGAACATCGATCAGTGCGCAGCGCTCTGGCATATAGGTTCCTATTAGCCAACCGCGTTCTGAACGATCCATGTTCCAGTTGAGCTCATCGTGCGGGATCTCGATCGACTTTACAAGCCCATCACACGCCAGTGCCCAGATGCGACCCGGAAGCACTACAAACTGCTGGTACTCGGCATACTCAGGTTTGTATTTCTCCGGGATCAGCCACTGCGCGGTGTCAACTACATCCAGGGTGCTGCGCTCGCTCTCTACTCGACCGATGACCCAGTCTGGCAGCCCCGAGATGCTCATTGAGACTGATTCAAAATCGAATACCGCTTCCATCTGATCTTGCGGCAGCGCCAGCTTCATACCGTGCATGTCGATGAGAACGGCTTTGATGATAGCTCGGTGCTCGATGGGTGGTTCTTGCGGCTCGAGTTCTGCTTCAGAAGCAACAGCGATCTCTAATTCGCTTAGAGTTTCTGGCTCAGCTGCGGCAAGATCCGCCTCACGCGAAGCCTCCATCATTGCGGCTATCGCCTCATCGCTCAGCTCCTCTTCGCTGCTTGATGCAGGTTGAAGCTCATCCGCACTCGGCGGCGGAGCTGCGAAGGCGCCCTGGCCTGTCGCCTGAAGCTCATCTAGCAGCGACTCAAATTCGTCATCGGTAATCAAATCACCGGAGGGCTCTGGCTCTGGCTCTTCATCAGCAAGCCCCTCGGCTGAATCTTTTATATCTTCCTCAGCTTCAATTGACGGCTGTTCTGTTATCGCTGAGGGTTCTTCTATTATCGCTGAAGGCTCTTCTATTACCGCTGAAGGCTCTTCAGTTTCCGCTAAGGGCTCTTCTATTTCCGCAGCGGGCGCCGACTCATCAGTATCAGTGAGATCGATCTCAATAATCTCAATGATCATCTGATCGTTGGGGTTCTCCTTATCATCCTTGAGCAGGGAGTCGATGTAGTCAAAAACGACACGTTTTTGCTTAGCCATTCGACCTCCTCTCTTTCTCTAATAGGACTCTTAACAACTTCGCGTAGGCACCCACACCTCGGCCAGCCGCATCCAGCGCAGAGGGCACTACCCCTTTCATACTCGCATTACGAAACTTGGTATCGGTAGGAACAACACTCGTCGCCACATTCTCCGGATACCGATCCTGAAGCTCGCGCAGGCAGTTAACCGATGCCTGGGTCCGCTGATCGTAAAACGTTGGCAGGATTGTAAAGTCGAGCTTGTTCCGACGTGCACGGTTAACCATCTCAATGGTCCGCACCATACGCTCGAGCCCTTTGAGTGCGAGATACTCGGTCTGTACCGGCACCAACAGGTGATCACAAGCGGCCAGCGCATTGACCATCAATACACCGAGCACTGGCGGACTATCGATCAAAACATAATCAAACCGGTCGCGGACATGGCGCAGCGCTTTGGCGACCTGCAAACCCAGCCCCTCTTTTCCAACAGCACGACGCTCCAATGTCGCCAGCGCTGTGGATGCCGGTAGTAAGGTGACGCCCTCAATCTCGGTCGGCTGGAGCAGTGGACGCGCATCTGGGTTAGCCGTCATCTCGCCTTCAAACAGATCGAAAACGCTTAATTCCAACTCATCCGGATCGTAACGAAAGTAACTCGTCAACGAGCCGTGAGGATCCAGGTCGACGACAAGCACCTTGTAGCCAACTTCAGCCAGCAGACCAGCAAGCGAGACGACCGTAGTCGTCTTGCCTACACCACCCTTCTGATTTGCAACTGACCAGACCTGCATTACTCGCCTTCCTCTGCTTGCGGCACTTCTGCTTGCCGAAAAATGATACCCGCCTCTGTCTCTACCTGTTCCAGTGCATCGGGCTCCGTACTCGTTTCAGGAACCAACAGCGTCTTCACCGTCTTCTCAGACAACCCGCTACTACCCGTGGATATGAGTGACTGGCGGACCGTTTCATCTCGCGATAGCACGATGATGATACGTCGGTTAAGCCGCTGCCCCTCTTCTGTGCGGTTAGAGTAGGCTGGCTTATGCTCCCCAAATCCGACGGCAGCCATTCGCTCGGAGTTCACTCCATTCATCTCGAGCATTCGAACCACCGCAGCTGCTCGGGCCGCCGACAATTCCCAATTTGATGGGAAGCGCTGACCTGACACTGGCGTATTATCAGTATAGCCCTCTACGTGAATTGGGTTAGATAACCCACGTAACTGATCTGCAATACGTCGAATCAATGGATCAGCCTCAATCGCCGGAATCACATCCCCTGCCTCAAATAACAGCGCGGAACGAATTTCTATCGCTATCCACAGGCGCTCGCCGCTAATCTCTACCAGCCCGGCATCAAAAACCCCATCAAGATCAGCAGTTAACCGAGCTTCTAATTCACGCAGAGCCTGAGTCGCTTCAGCATCATCGACATCAATAAAGGTTGCTGGAGCCTGAATCACTGATTGACCACCCGGCAAAATCCCAGCACCCCCGTCGAAAACCGTCTCTTGAGACTCCAACTCTCCAGCGAGCCGATCTGAATTAAATATCTCACTCAAGGACTCTGCCAACTGGCGATACTTCTCCTGGTTGACCGAAGAGATGCCGTACATAACGACAAAAAACGCGAATAGCAGCGTCAAGAAGTCGGCCCAGGAGACGGCCCAACGGATTAGATCCGGATCATCCTCAATGGGTCTGCGCCTTGGCATAAGACTCCTCCAGATACCCTTGTAGACGCTGCTCGACTTCGCCGGGGGTGTGCCCCTCCGCAATGTAGCTAACCCCGTCCATGATCAGCTCGTAATACTCGCTACGCCCGATGATCATTCGCTTAACCTTCTTTGATAGCGGTAGCAGCACAAGGTTAGCGAAGCCAACACCATAGATGGTCGCAACAAAGGCCGTGGCTATACCCTGCCCGAGGAGCGTTGGATCGCTAAGGTTGCTCATCACCTGAATCAGACCAAGAACCGATCCCAAAATGCCGAGCGTTGGCGCATAACCGCCCATACTCTCTACCACTTTGGCGGCATGCATATCCCGATTCTCAACCCGAATCAAATCAGTCTCCAACACTGAACGCACCAACGTAACGGACTGGGCATCAGCGAGCAGTTGCAGTGCGGTGCGCTCAAAGGGGTCATTTGATTTCGGAATTTCGCGCTCCAGCGCAACTAGACCCGAGATGCGTGATAGGCGGCACCAACCCTTGATACGGTCAATCGTTTCGCGAATACGATGGTTCTCCTCGCCCAGCGCCCAGCCCAACAGCTGCAACGCACGACGAAAGTCATTGCGTGGTGCCTGGACTGCTGCAGCGGCAAAGGTACCACCAATAACGATAATGGCTGCGGGGATATTGAGCAGTTCAATCGCGCGGCCGCCACCTAAAATATGCGCCACAAAAAGTACAACTACACCAGCCAGGATGCCCAACAGACCCTGCATTAACTCCGACTCCTTTTCGCCAAAGCTCGACCCAAATCATTGATATCTAATACTTCATCGGCCAAACCCGCACTAACTATAGCTGCCGGCATGCCATAGATAGTGCAACTCTCCTTGCTCTGCGCCCAGATTGTGGCTCCCTCTCGCTTTAACAGCCTAGCGCCCTCGGCACCATCGGCTCCCATACCGGTAAGGATCAGCGCCAAAGCCTTACGACCATAAAAGCGTGCGATAGAGGCGTAAGTCACATCAACACTCGGTTTGTAGGTTAGAGACGTATCACCCTCGAGTACGCTGACGCGATCCTTCTGCCTTGGGTCGATAATCATCTGCATACCACCCGGTGCCAGCAGCGCTAAACCCGGACGTAAACGATCGCCGTTATTGGCCTGGCGCACCTCAATCTGACAGTTTTTGTTAAGGCGCTCGGCAAAGACCGAGGTAAAGGTGTTGGGCATATGTTGCACCAGCAGAATCGGTGCGGGGAAATTGGCGGGCAATTGACTCAGCATAATCTGCAGAGCCCCCGGACCACCTGTGGATGAGCCAATGACTACGATACTAGCGTCTGGTACCTGTATCCGCTCAACCGAAGTTGTAACAGCCCCGGTTGTGGCGCGCGGCATAGCGCGCGAAACGGCCGCACGATTTGGCGGAGCCACTGCCGTCGCAACACTCGCTACTGCCGGGCGCGATACCTCAGCCGAGCGCGCTGGAGAAGAAGATTTCATTGGCGCGACTGGCTCTGGCGCGGACCGAGCACTAAAGGTGCGACCAGGAGTACTATTGCCCAGTGGCGGCAGTCCAACCGGAGCACTTCGAACATAGGGGGTACGTTGACTACCCAACGCCTTCACACGGCGAATAAGGTCCTGCTGCAGTTCTGATTTGTGGCTGATCCAAGCACTCGCCTCTTTCGGCAAGTAGTCGGCTGCCCCTGCCTCAAGCGCCTGCAAGGTAATACGAGCACCTTCGTGGGTTAATGATGAGAGCATCAGCACCTGAGTTGGTGCCTTCTGCATGATATGAACAACAGCCTCAATGCCGCTCATACCCGGCATCTCAACATCCATTGTGATCACATCGGGCCGCAGCGAGACCGCTTTCTCGATCGCCTCGATTCCATTGGATGCTGTTCCAACAACTTTAATCTGAGAATCTGGCTTCAGCATCTCCTCGATACGTTTACGGAAGAAGCCGGAATCATCGACTATAAGAACCTTAATGGCCATAGGCCCCCTCAAAACGGGCCATTAGGCCGAAGCGTAGTATTTCAGCAAACTTGGTATATCAATAATCAGAGCGATACGACCATCACCGGTAATCGTCGCACCTGAGAGACCCGGCGTACCGTGTAGAATCGTTCCCAGCGGCTTGATCACCACCTCCTCTTGGCCAACCAACTGATCGACGACAAAGCCAACGCGAGTAGTCCCCACCGAGACAATAACTACATGCCCCTGGTCAGGTAGATCAGCGCCCTGCTGACCATCAACCAGCCAGCGTTTGAGATGGAAGAGTGGCACCGCTTGATCACGTACTATGATCGCCTGCTGACCATCAACCACATTGGTGTGAGTCAGATCCAAATTAAAGATCTCATTCACATTGACCAGTGGCAGAGCAAACGCCTGCCCCTCCAGCATCACCATCAGCGTTGGCATGATCGCTAGCGTCAGCGGAACTTGAATCGCGATGCGAGTACCCTGCCCAAGAACAGAGTCGATCGCCAGAGTACCGTTAAGCTGAGTAATCTTGGTCTTAACCACATCCATACCGACGCCACGACCCGATACATCGGAGATCTCTGTTTTGGTGGAGAAGCCGGCGTGGAAGATCAGATTAAAGGCCTCCTGATCGCTAATGCGCCGGGCCGCCTCTTCATCAAGGATACCGCGATCGACCGCCAAAGAGCGGAGCTTATCAGGATCCATGCCGGCACCATCATCCTGGATAATAAGCAGGATATGATCACCCTCTTGCTCAGCTGACAGAAGCACATGACCTTCACGCGGTTTGCCAACCGCAGCGCGGTTTTCCGGTGATTCGATACCGTGGTCAACCGCGTTGCGCACTAGGTGAATCAGTGGATCAGCGAGTGCTTCCACCAGGTTTTTATCGAGATCGGTCTCTTCACCACGAAGCTCTAACTGCACCTCTTTATTCAGTGATCGTGACAGGTCACGGATAACACGAGGAAAACGACCAAAAACCTTTTTAACCGGTTGCATGCGTGTCTTCATAACCGAGGTCTGTAGGTCCGCTGTGACCATATCAAGGGTTGAGAGGGCTTTACCCATCTCCTCATCCTCTTGCGAAACACCCAGACGTACCAGGCGGTTACGCACCAGAACCAGCTCACCCACCATATTCATAATCTTATCGAGCAGGCGTGTATCGACTCGTACATTTGAATCCGCATTGCTCTGTGGCTTGGCGGCCGGTTTATCTTTATCGGTAGCTTTCGCTGCAGGTACAGCAGCGGCAGGCTTCTCCTCTACCGCAGTAGGCGGCGCGGCCGGCATAGCCTTAAAGGCGCCCTGCCCGGAGGCTTGCAGATCATCGAGTAGAGACTCGAACTCATCCTCAGTAATTTCGTCGCCGCTCCCTGTTACAGTTGCGCTAGCAACTGGCTCTTCAGCTTTCGCAGGCGCTTTGAAAGCGCCCTCCCCCTTGGACTGAAGATCATCCAACAGGGATTCAAACTCATCTTCGGTGATCTCATCGCCGCCCCCTGGTGCATCGACAGTAGCTGCGTCTGCAGCGGGTTCAGGCTCAGCACCCGCGAGATCGCCCATTAACGCATCAAAGTCATCGCTTGCAGTGTTAGGGTTAGCCGGCGCCGGCGCTTCGGCTTCAGGCTCTTCAACCACAGCTTCGGCAGCAGGAGCCGACGTCGAAGATCCACTAATCTGCCCAGCAGCAAAGGCTTCAAGGCGCTGCAGCAACTCTGGATCTGCCGGTTCGGGCGCCTCTCCCATACGCACCATCTCAAACATGGAATTGACCGCATCTAGGGACTGCAGCACTGCATCCATCAGTTCGGCGCTAACAGAGAGATGGCCGTTACGCAGCTCATCAAAAAGGTTTTCGGCTTTGTGACAGGTTTCGACCATCGGATCGAGCTGCAAGAAACCTGCACCACCTTTGACCGTATGGAATCCACGGAAAATGGCATTGAGGAGATCGCGGTCATCTGGGCGCTGCTCCAGATCAACCAACTGCTCAGACAACTGCTCAAGGATCTCACCAGCCTCAATCAGAAAGTCTTCGAGTATCTCCTGATCAACTTCCAGAGTCATAGCGTGCTCCTCTTAGAAACCTAGGCTGGACAAAAGGTCATCAACTTCATCCTGGTTTTGTGCAACATCAGGTGATGACTTATTAATCTGAGGTCCCTCTGCTTTAACTTCACCGCTATCCCCTTTAGCACTCTTCTGCCGGTCGGGCTTTTCCTGTGCGGTGTTACTTGTTTCCAGTTTAGAATCGATTGCGCTCAATTGCTCAACGGTTGCTGCCATTCCGATCAACTTAACGAGCTGTCCTTCGACCTGAGTCAATAAAGTGATAACTCGTCTGATCAATTGACCGGTAATGTCTTGCACACTTTGCGATACAACAATCTCAGTCAGCAGCTCACGTAGTTCGCCTACCGTCTTCTCAGACTCGTCCCGCAGCGTACAGGTGCGATCGTAGACACCGTTCAGCGCCTCAAACTCATCTTCTAGCTGTCCTACCAGCGAAAGCAGACCTTTAAAACGCTCACTCTGATCATCCAGCACATCAACCAGGGTCAGGGATCGATCCACCCTATCCATGGTGGCGTGGGCGTTATTCTCAGTCAGCTCAATAACGTGATTCAGCCGATCTGAGGCATCACTCAGCACTTCACTGGCCTGCTCATCGAGCGCTAATTTATCGCCGACGTCAGCACTAAAGGACTTAATCGCCTCATGCAGACCGCGAGTCAAAGCACCGACCTCGCGATAAAACACCTCATGCCGCGCTTGATACAGGGAGTTAATTAGCTCAACGCTGCCGGGAAGGTCCCCAGCTTCGACAGACTCGAGCAGAGCCTTAGCTTTCTCGTGCAGTAGATCCTGAAGGAGCTCCTGCTCGAGATTGGTGTGGTTTGGGTTCGACATCGCACTACCACCCGCTGAATTAGTGACTGTGCTACTCCAGACGTTCGAAGATCTTTTCGATCTTCTCTTTCAGAGTAGCGGCCGTGAAAGGCTTAACAACGTAGCCATTCACCCCTGCCTGCGCAGCAGCAATAATCTGCTCACGTTTGGCTTCGGCTGTAACCATAAGAATTGGGATATGGGCGAGATTTGCATCCGCACGCACGGTTTTAACGAGGTCGATACCTGTCATTCCAGGCATATTCCAGTCGGTCACAAGAAAGTCGATTCGACCGGTTTTTAGGATGGGTAGCGCTGTCTTACCATCATCGGCCTCCTCCACATTGGTGAAGCCGAGATCGCGCAGCAAGTTTTTGATGATACGTCTCATGGTGGAGAAGTCATCGACAACGAGAATTTTAACGTCTTTCTTCAAGACTCTATCCTCCGATCTACTGCAAAAAGTCCGAAGTGGCCGATTGAGAGATCAAATATTCCAATCTTTAAGGCGGACTCTCAAACGAGCCGCGGCCTGGCTGTGTATCTGGCTTACTCGAGATTCGGTCACTTCCAATATCTGACCAATCTCTTTGAGATTGAGCTCTTCGGTGTAGTACAGCGAGAGCACCAACTTCTCACGTTCAGGTAACCCGTCAATCGCCTGCGCCAATGCAGCTTGGAAACCCTCTACTTCCACCGCACCCTCAGGGGCTGGGGAAGATGAAGCTAACTGCTCACCAGGGCGATCATCCTGACCATCCGTGATCTCATCAAGACTAAATAACTTAGCCTCAGCCGAGTCCTGTAATAAAGCATAGTAGTCATCTAGGGAAACGCCCAATTCTTCAGCAACTTCTGTATCGGAGGCGTCACGACCTAAGCGCCCTTCAACAATCGAGATCGCCTCAGAAACACGCCGACTGTTACGGTGAACCGAGCGCGGTGTCCAATCCCCACGACGCACCTCATCGATAATGGCGCCGCGGATACGAATACCTGCATAGGTTTCGAAACTTGCACCCTTACTGGGGTCATATTTGCTGAAGGCCTCAAGCAGACCCACCATTCCAGCCTGTATCAAGTCATCCAGAACAAGGTGTGAAGGTAGGCGTGCCAGAAGATGAAGAGCGATACGTTTTACCAGCGGTGCATATTGATGCACCAACTCCGAATCCGTTCTGAAATTTAACTGGTTATACATTTGAGTCAGTGTGCTCACCCTAGTCGGCCAGCAAGTATCTACTGGCTCTGAACGAGTTTCTCAACAAAGAACTCTAGATGCCCTCTAGCGGACTGGTGGACGGGCCACTCATCTACTTTCTTTGCAAAGTTGCGCAGCGCTACGGCTGCTTTACTAGATGAGTATAGTTCGAGTAACGGTTTTTGCTTACGCACCGCTTTGCGCACGTTTTCATCAAACGGAATAGAGCCGAGGTACTGCAGAGTCACATCCAGAAAGCGGTCGGTAACAGTCATCAGTTTTCCGAACATTGCCCGCCCCTCTTGCTCAGAGCGCACCATATTGGCAAGCACTCTAAAACGGGTCAGACCATAATCACGGTGGAGGAGTTTGATAAGGCCATAGGCATCAGTGATGGATGTCGGCTCATCACAGACTACGACAACCACCTCTTGGGCCGCGCGTACAAAACTGACGACGGAGTCGGATATGCCAGCCGCTGTATCTATCACCAAGACATCAAGGGTGTCATCCAGGGAGCTAAAGGCGTGGATAAGCTCAGCGTGCTCGTGCGCACCCAAGGCTGTCATCTCCTGAGTTCCGGATGAAGCTGGTACAATCGAGAAGTTTTCTCTTACCTCCACCAACACATCAGATAGCTCGCACTCCCCTGACAGCACGTCGACAATGTTGCGCTTGGGCTTCACTCCCAGCATGACATCTACATTCGCTAACCCCAGGTCGGCATCCATCAGCACAACACGACGTCCCATATCTGCCAGTGCAACCGACAGGTTAACGGAGACATTGGTCTTACCCACACCGCCCTTACCACCGGTCACGGCGATCACTTTAACGGGGTGAGTATGCTGCGCCGTCATTCGTTTTAACCTAACTGACGCACAGCACTTAGCACAGGAGCAGTCGACTCAACATCTCGACTCAGACGCAGACCCTGCTGCATCAGCACAACTGCTCGGCTTATAAGATCTTTGCGCTGCGCAATTTCAATATCGTCGGGAACTCGCTGGCCTTCACTGACATAAGCAACTCTCAGCTGTTTATCGATACTCAGTGCCAACGCCTCGCCGAGACTTCCCGCCTCATCAACCTTCGTCAAAATCATGCCATTAAGGCCGATCGGCGCAAGATTAGAGTAAGCCTGCTCCATTAAGACGCGTTGGCTCGAGGTCGATAGAACAAGCAGCTTCTTCATCCGAATATTGCAGTTCTGCAGCATTTCCAGCTGTTCCTGCCCAGCAGGATCGCGTGTATTCATCCCGGCCGTATCAATGAGAACCAGACGTTTCGAGCGCAGCGACTGCAGCACCTGATCTAGCGAATTATTCTCATCGACCACCCTTACCGGTATGTCGAGAATGCGCCCAAAGGTTTTGATCTGCTCATGCGCGCCGATCCGGTAGGAGTCGGTTGTAACCAGAGCGATGCCTGCACTGCCGTGCTCTAGCACGTAACGTGTTGCGAGTTTACCGATGGTGGTTGTCTTACCGGCACCTGTCGGCCCCACAAGAGCAATCATACCGCCTCGATCAACTAACTCTTCCCCAAACACTGGTAGGGACTCTGCCAGACGGCTCAAGGCATTTCGCCAAGCCCTGTCGACTGGTAGATTGGGCTCAAGTCCCGTAACAAGACCCTGCGCCATTGGCTCAGACAGCCCTAACTTCACCAACCGACCAAACACCTGCCGCTGCACTTTACTGGCCGCGCCCGAGGGGCGTGGCGCTGCACTCTTCATCGGCGGCGGTGTTTCCCGCGTGGGCGCTAGCTGCTGACCCAGCATTTGCTGCTGCAGCATCTGCTTTAGCTGGTCGATTTCAGCTTGCAGACCTGCGATCGCCTGCCCTCCATCAGCCGCCTGGACCCGATCTACAGATTCAATCGATTGAGATTTCTGAGCTCTTTGGGAGGCTCTGTGTGACGAATCTTCGCGCAAGAGGCGCTCGAGTTCTGAGTTAGAGTCGCGGACCTGACGATTCGCTGTTGAGCGCAGCGCAGGCTCCTCCGCGTTCATACGCGCCTCGCCGATACGAGCACGTGCCCGGGCTAGCTCTTCATCAAGCGCCTTGCGAGACTCGCCCGACAAACCGGTAAGCAGTGCAATCTGTTCGGCCTTTCTGAGCTCACGCTCCTGTGTCAGCTTAGCCTGAGCAGTTTCATACTCGGACTCCGGTGAAGCGACCACCTCAACACCGCCGGCCACCCGCTTGTTCGACAGGATAACGGCATCCGGGCCTATCTCTTCACGCACCCGGCGCATCGCATTCTGCATATCCGGGGCAAATATTCGCTTCACTTTCATCACTAACCCTTATCGGCTAATAGACTGAATTTATTAGGCATTTACTGTCCTCCCACCGTCGCTACTATCGTTACACGACGATTTTCAGGAATCTCCTGATAGGAGAGTACATGAATCTGATGTTCACCATAACGGACAAATTTTGCCATCAGTGGTCGAACGGGCGCTGAGACCAGCAAAATCGAAGGTTGACCGGCCATCTCCTGACGCTGCGCCGACTCGGCAAGCGAACTCTGCAGCCGCTCGGCCATACCCGGTTCGAGAACCAACCCATCCTCTCCTGGTTGGCGCTGCTGCACCGAACTGAGGAGCAACTGTTCTAGTTGTGGGTCAAGTGTAATCACGGGCAAGTCAGCCTCAGAGCCATTAATCGTTTGCACAATTAAACGCGACAGCGAGACGCGTACAGCCGCAGTCAGGCCTAGGGGGTCTTGCACCCGATTAATGGCGTCGGCCAGGGACTCTAGGATGGTACGGAAGTCCTTAAGTGGTACTTGTTCGAGCAGAAGATTTTGCAGGACTTTTAACAGAACGCTGATTGATAGTCGCTTCGGTACTAGCTCTTCCACTAGCTTAGGCGACTTCTCTGCCTGCTTATCCAGCAACTGCTGCACCTCTTCATGCCCCAGCAACTCAGACGCATGTGACTGCAGTACCTTGTTAACATGCGTGGCGACTACGGTACTGGCATCAACAACGGTGTAACCCAACGTTTGGGCTCGCTCTTTCTGCCCCTTCTCTACCCAAACAGCATCCAGTCCAAAGGCAGGATCTTTTACATTGATCCCTTTTACTTCACCAAACACCTGGCCGGGGTTGATCGCCAACTCTCGATCTGGATAGATCTCTGCCTCGCCGACCACCACACCCATTAGGGTGATGCGGTAAGCGCCGGGCGCCAGGTCAAGATTGTCGCGGATATGCACTGAAGGGATGAGGAAGCCAAGATCTTGCGACATCTTCTTGCGCACACCCTTGATACGACTGAGCAACTGACCGCCCTGCATCTTGTCCACCAGTGGAATCAGGCGATACCCAACCTCCAGACCAATCATATCGACAGGCAGCACATCCTCCCAGCCAAGCTCCTTCTGATCTTCCGCTGACGGCGGCGATGGTGCCTGCTCCAGCGCCTCCTGCTCCTCCTGCTCTTGCTGTTGCTCCTGCTCGGCTTGGCGTTGCTTGCGCTGCTGAATCCACCAACCTAACCAACCGGCGCCGGCAGCCAGAGAGAGGAACGAAAAGTGAGGCATACCGGGTACGATACCCATCAGACCGATTACACCTGCGGAAACATAGAGGGCACGAGGCGAGGCAAACATCTGGCGAAATACCATTTTACCCATCTCTTCAGATGAGTTAGCGCGAGTCACCATCACCGCAGCAGCCGTCGAGAGCAGCAGTGAAGGAATCTGAGCAACCAGGCCGTCACCTATTGTTAGCAAAGCGTAGAATTGCACCGCAGTACCAAAATCCAAACCGTGCTGCATCATGCCGATGCCAATACCGCCCAACAGGTTGATGACCAGTATCAAAATACCAGCAACGGCATCGCCTCGAACAAACTTCGAGGCACCGTCCATCGCACCGTAGAAGTCAGCCTCCTGCGTAACTTCGCGGCGGCGGTTGCGCGCCTCATCCTGATCGATCAAACCGGCGTTAAGGTCGGCATCAATCGCCATCTGCTTGCCGGGCATTGCGTCCAGTGTAAAGCGCGCGCTTACTTCAGATATACGCCCCGCACCCTTCGTGACTACAACGAAGTTAATGATGACAAGAATCAGAAAGACAATGACACCAACAACGTAGTTACCACCAACGACAACCTCACCGAAGGACTGAATCACCTTACCGGCGGCATCGCCACCCTCGTGCCCGTACAGCAGCACAACACGGGTAGAAGCGACGTTGAGCGCCAACCTGAGCAACGTTGCACCGAGCAGGATGGTCGGAAACACCGCGAAATCTAGGGGGCGCAGCGCGTAGATACCGACCAGTAGAACGACGATAGATAGAGCGATATTGAAGGTAAAGAAGACGTCGAGTAGAAACGGAGGCATGGGTAGGGTAACCATCGCCAGCACGACAAGCAGTAGCAGAGGAATACCGAGATTCCCCTGCGACAAGGTGCGAAAGTTATCCATTACATCGGCTCTGGCCAAGAGCGCCCCCTAAAACGTCAATATTCCGACACCCATACTCGCCAGTTGAGATAGAATCCGCAGAGTAGACTGTCAAAACCCGCTAAAAGTACCAGAATTTTGACACTTTCAACAGATTAAGAGGGAAAAATGCAAGATTCTAGCCAAGACGGCAAATAGATCGAGGAACAGATGGATTCCGTCAAGAATATGACTTTGCCCACCTAAAATCCGGCAAAGCACAGAGGACTAAGGATTTGATTCAGGCACCTGAAGCTCTTCAGGTATCTCGATCTCATCGGGGGTTGGCGGGACAGGGCGGTCGCCTTTTGGTTCTGAATTGAAAGCGCGCAGCTGAAATACGTAGGCCAGTACTTGCGCCACCGATTTATAGAGACCGACGGGCACCTCTTCACCAATCTCCGAGTTGTAGTAGAGCGCACGCGCTAGCGCTGGAGACTCGAGTATCGTGACCTCGTAAGCCTCGGCAATCTCCCGAATCTTCAGCGCGATAAAATCACTACCCTTGGCGACAATCAGCGGTGCGCCACCCTCCTCTTCGCTGTACTTCAACGCCACTGCGTAGTGCGTCGGGTTGGTAATGACGACATCGGCTTCCGGTACATCCTGCATCATGCGGCGCTGAGATATTTCGCGTTGTAGCTGGCGAATACGGCCACGCACCTCGGGGCGACCTTCAGTGTTCTTCATCTCATCTCGTACCTCTTGCAGCGTCATCTTCATCTTCTCGGTATAGGCATACATCTGGTAGGGCACATCAATGAGTGCGATCAGAATCATCGATGCGCTGATTACCAGAAAAGACCAGATCACAATGCGCAGAGCCTCGGCAATACCAGGGCCTATCGGCAGCACGACAAGTGACGCGATATCAGGTTGATCGACTAAAAGCACGATGACAGCGGCCGTACCGACCAGTAGAAACTTAGCAATCGCTTTAAACAGCTCTACTAGCGCATTCTTAGAGAACATCCGACCTATGCCGGCAATAGGATCAAGACGGCTACCTTTCGGCTGCAGTGCCTGGCCGCTAAAATTCCAGCCACCCAGCGCGACCGGACTCAGGATGGCAGCCAGGAATACCATCAAGAAGAAACCAAACAGACTAAAGAAGCTATCACCCATCGCAGTCACTAGGTGGTGAATCATCTTGGCAGGGTCGCTAACATCAGTGCGATCGAGCACTAGATTATCGCTCATCATCTTTGCCATTGATTGAGCAACCTGCGCGCCGAACAGCAGCGCAGCAATTCCCGCAGCCAGCAGCAATACGGTCGCCGAGAGCTCTTTCGACCGCGGAATATCCCCCTTCTCTCGCGCCTCGCGTAGGCGCTTGGGGGTAGGTTGTTCGGTCTTATCTTGTCCCGTCTCTTCAGCCATGCTCTACGCCTTCAGATAGGATGCGATGAGGTCCAACACATAGCGCGCGAACTCATCATACTGTCCCACAAAGCCATTGAGGCTCAGATAGACAATCAATATGCCAAAGAGCATGGTAAACGGGAAGCCAATCGCAAAGATATTGAGCTGCGGCGCGGCTTTGGTCATCACGCCAAATGCAAAGTTAACCACCAGCAGTGCCGTCACTGCCGGCAACGCAATCAGCGTACCTGCAGCGATCATCCAACCCCCTTGCAGCACCAGTTGCCACATAGAGCTGCTGGCGATTGTGCTCTCACCGACCGGCAAAACATAGAAGCTCTCGGTCACAATTTCGATCATCACCAAGTGACCGTTCATCAGCATAAAGAGCAGCATGACTAAGATTAGATAGAACTGAGAGAGTGCAACAACCGAAGCACCGTTGGCCGGGTCGGTCATCGATGCGAAGCCCAGACCCATCTGGTTAGAGATCATCTGCCCACCGATAATAAAAACCTCCAGCAGAAGCTGCAGAGTGAACCCTATGAACGCCCCGATAAGTATCTCCTTCGCCACAATAAACCAGGTCGAGATAACAAAAGGGTCGTATACCGGCGGCTCGGGTAGCAAGGGAGCTATCAGAATGGTCAACGCGAGCGCCAAACTTAGCCGCACACGTTGAGGCACGAGACGGGTACCGATTATGGGCATCGCCATCAGCATTGCGCTGATACGAAACAGCGGTAGAAGATAGATGCCAACCAGCGCTTGTAGAGATGAGAGATCGACCAACATAGCTGGCCTAGCGAAGCATCTCGGGGATGTTCATAAAGAGAAAATTAAACTGATCAGACAACTGAGCGATGATCCAGGCGCCCGCCCACATAATAGCTAAGAGCGTTACGATCAGACGCGGCAGAAAACTCAAGGTCTGCTCGTTGATCTGCGTTGCAGCCTGGAATACCGAGACTATCAGTCCGACAATCAGGCCCGGAACAACGATCACTGTCACGATAATAACGATACGCCAAAGGGCATCACCGAACAGATCAAGTGCTAAGCCTGTCTCCATCGTCCACCTCCGCTAAAGCCCAAAACTGGCCGCCAATGTACCGACCACCATAGCCCAACCATCCACCAGCACAAACAGCATGATTTTGAACGGCAACGAGATAATTACCGGAGAGAGCATCATCATACCCATCGCCATCAGAACGCTCGCTACCACGAGGTCTATGACTAAAAACGGTATAAACAGCATAAAACCGATCTGAAACGCCGTTTTGAGCTCGGAAGTTGCGAAGGCAGGTACCAGTACAGTCAGCGGAATATCCTCAGGCGCCTCGACAGCTGGCGTATCCGAAATACGCATAAACAGGTCGAGATCATTTTCACGGGTATTCATTAGCATAAACGAGTGTAACGGCTTGGCCGCTGCTTCAAGCGCTTCGAGCGTCCCCATCTCTTCGTTGAGGTAGGGCTGCACAGCCTCCTGATTTATGCGATCCATAACCGGCGTCATGATGAACAGAGTCAGGAATAGCGCTAGACCGACCAGTATCTGGTTAGAAGGCGTCTGCTGTAACCCGAGTGCTTGGCGCAGTATCGCAAAGACGACGATGATGCGGGTAAAGGAGGTCATCATCATGACAATTGCTGGCAGGAAGGTCAGCAATGTCATTAGCGCCAAAATTTGCAGCGTTACCGAGTAGTTTTCAGTGCCATCATCTGCCGTCGTCAGAGTGAGCGCGGGTATGCCCTGATCAGCCGCGAACAGCTGAGGCGAGAGGAGCACAAGAATCAGCATTAACCAGCGCATCAAGATCCCTTACGCTGCTGTAGCATCTGCGCCAGCTTGTTAGCGAAATCGCCAGAGGGGGCAGCTTGCGGGTCAATAACCGGCTCGTCAAACTGCGCCAACAGGTTTACAGAACCTTGAGAGACACCAAGTAGTAGCTGTTTTTCACCACACTGCACCAACACTGCACGCTCACGCGCACCCAGCGCTAGCGATGCGACGACTCGCATACCGCTACCCTGCCCCGGGACAAAGTTCGCGCGGCGGAACGCCCAAGCCAGTGCGAAGATCAACGAGACGACCAGTAACAGACCGAGCAATAGCTGGCTTACAGATTCAAAAGAGATAGGGTCTGGAACTTTAGTCTCCGCCGCCCAGAGAGCGCGCGGAGCAGTGAGAGTAAGCAAAATCGGTAAAAGCGCGAATGTCCGTTTCAAGCCAGCTTTACCTTAGGCGCTTGATGCGCTCTTGTGGACTGATCACATCCGTCAGGCGAACCCCGTAGCGGTCATTGGTTACCACTACTTCGCCATGAGCTATCAAAGTACCGTTGATACGCACATCTAGCGGCTCGCCGGCAATGCGGTCCAACTCGAGTACTGACCCTTGGCTGAGCTGCAACAGATCACGGATCGCGATCTCGGTACCGCCGACCTCAAGTGTCATTTTTACCGGAATATCGAGTATTACATCCAGCTTCGGATCATCGCCAGCACCACTGGACTGGTCGACTAACTCATCAAGATCTACAGTTGCTGCAGCCTCGCCCGCGCCCTGCTCTTCCAGTGCGGCAGCCCACTCATCAGCCATTGCATCTTGATCGACGCTCTCGTCACTCACTGTTCGACTCCAAACCTGATTTAAAACAGGATGTTACTCAATATCCGCGGTATTAACGCGGTGCGCTACTTTCACTGCGAGGTTACCATGAGACTGACCCAACTGACAGTTGTAGATCGGTACAGAGTTAACCTCAAGCACGGTGTGTTCGGGCATCTCAACCGGGATCACATCACCCTCGTTTAACAGCATCACATCACGAAGTGTAAGTTCTCGCTCCAGCACTTTGAGGTTAATCCCCACTGGAGCCATCCCTAGATCTTTTTGAATACTCTGCTGCCAAGCATTGTCCGCAGAGCGTTTCTGATCGAGAGTGCCTGAATGTATCAACGCTTTAATAGGCTCAAACATGGCGTACGGGATAACAATCTGCATCTCCCCTGCACCACCTTCCATATCTACTTGAAAGCTAGAAACCACAACTACATCGTTACCAGCAACGACGTTCGCCATAGCGGGATTCATCTCAGAGCCAACCAACTCAAACTCGATCGGATAGATGGAACGCCAAGCTTCCGCCATGCCTTTGAAGGCTTCTTCAATAATTCGGTTGACCACGCGCATCTCGGTGCTGGTAAATTCTCGACCTTCAATCTTGGCGTGTCTGCCATCACCACCAAAGAACTGATCAACGACTCGGTACACCATCTTGGCGTCGAAAATAAGCAGCGCAGAGCCTTTGAGCGGCGACATGTGCATGATGTTCATGCTGGTCGGGACGTAGAGCGTGCTCAGGTAATCACTGTACTTCATCACCTGAATGCCATCGACAGTGACATCGACCCCCTTGCGCAGGAGGTTAAAAAAGCTTGTTCGAGAGTAACGGGCAAAGCGCTCGTTAATCATCTCAAGCGCAGGCATGCGACCACGTACGATACGATCTTGATTGGCGAGGTCGTAGCGTTCGACACCGTCACCTAGATCGACATCATCTGCCTCATCTGCCGTCTCGACCTCGCCATCATCGGTGCCGTGAAGCAGCGCATCAATCTCGTCCTGAGAAAGTAGATCTTTAACCGACATCTCGTAAGCCTATTGCATGACCATATTGGTAAACAGTATCGATTCTATACCGGGTTGACCAATTTTGTCCTGCAATATCTCTTTAACAATTTCAGTAGCTTGCTGTTGCATCGCGCGCTTACCCGACGCTTTCATTAAGGTCTGAATTGACTGATTTGAGAAGTGGGCATTCAACCGAGCCACGATCAAAGGCATGTGTAACTGTAGAGCCTCATCAACTGCAGGATCACGACTCTTTGCCTCGACATAGAGTTGCATGTAGTGAAGCTTACCCTCATCCTCGGACTCCAGACTCACCACAAACATGGGTTTGCCTTCAAGCGTACGAACCTTGGTATAAAGCGCTTCAATCTCCGGCACCACAGGTCCCTCAGCCTCGACCTCTTCCATCGACTCTTCGCTCGACATCAAGAAGAATGCAGCGGCCCCACCACCTATTGCTAACAGTAAAATCACTGCAGCAGCAATAATGATCAGCTTCTTTTTACCCGATTTACCTTCACCTTCAGCGAGCTCGTCAGGGTTCTGCTCTTCATCAGCCATACGGACTCCAACTTACTTTATGACTCATAAAACAAGCCTAGCAGGTTAGGCGTAATAGTCGACTCGCCCCACCGGGACCTGCATTTCCATAAACGGCAGTTCCGTCTCATCTGGACCGCCTACGTACCGGCCTTCGCCTCGCTGCGAATCTGAATCACCGCGGTCACGCCCACCCGCGGACTGGTCACGTACATCCGACTGCGCCAAATTCAATCCCTGCTCAGCAAACATTTCGCGCAGGCGAGGTAGATGCTGCTCTAACACATCGCGCACCGCGGCATTAGGCGCACTGAAGTTAAGGCTAACCTGATCACCCTGAGTCAAATGAACGCGTACCTGCAGAGCGCCCAACTCAGGTGGATCAAGCTGTAGATAAGCCACTCGAGGACCTTGCTGCACCATCATCAAGGTTCTCTCCCCTAGACGCTGCCCCCACTGCTCTTGCTGCATACGATTCAAGGCTTGGGGTGGCACCGCTGTGGCCACTGATGCCTGGGGCCGAGCCAGTGGTTCTGATGCGCTTCCTGCAGCCGGGGCAGCCGTAGCAGTTGCTGTAGCAGAACTACTCGAGCTGGCTTGGGCTTCAGCCCTCGCCGAACCTTCAGAACCACTCTTGACGCCAGTTTGCGCTAGCTGCTCTTGGGCAGCCTGGCGTCCCATCTGACTATCAGCGCCGGCCTGCTGGCCAGAATTAGTTGAGGCTGCATCGGCTGCGACCGACTGACTCGCGTTAGTCGGCTGAGCAGGTGTATTGACCTGAGACGCACGCGTCTCCTGAGGTCTCGCATCACTAGCAAGAGGCCCAACGGCAACCGCCCCAGCAGCATCGGCAGCATCTCTAGCCCGGTCGTCCCCTGACGAGACTGAAGCCACCACTTGCTCGATCGACTCTGCGCTCAGGCCTGCTTGCGGATCCTCGTATGACTGGCCGGGAGTCCGCGGTGCCGCCGCTAGCTCAGGCTCACCCTCATCAACATCGCTATTCGAAACAACCTGCTCAACAAAACCATCGACAACAACATCTTCACCCTCAACCGGAGTCGGCGGGGTTGGTGCCACGACAGTCTCAACAGACTTCGAGTCGTCTATGGTAGTTTCAATAGAGGCTGTTTGGGATTGAGGCGCAGAGTTGTCTATCAGTGTATCCCCCTGAACCACTGTAGTTTCACTTTGCGCTAGGGTCTGCCCAGACTCAGAATCGGTCAGATGAGGCTGAAAGGGTTTTCCATGCTCAAGCCCTTCATGTGATGCGTTGGCGAATCCCGGAGGAGGTGTGTCGCTATTAATGCGCCCGCCGGCCTGGGATTGTTCTGATTTTGCTTGTGCATTCTGAACCTCTGCGTCACCGTCTTGAGACTCTTGGGCCAGAGCTCCGCCTAACTGAGCCACCTCCTCGGCGTTTGGATCAATGACCGGCTGCTGACCCGGCTGAGACACCTCTGAAGCATCAACCTCAGCGACCTCTAAATCACCCGTCTCAAGATCGAGAGTCTCTTGATCTACTTGAACTACACCCTGAGAGGCGACCTCTTGCGCTGAGTTATCACTGACAGCCGCGCCCGCATCATCTGTCTGCTGCACTGCGGTCGCTGGGGGGGTCCGCCCTGCCTGGGCGGTTCCATCCTTAGTCTCAGTCTCACGCGAGCCGTTTTCAGATGTATCTTGAGCGGTCAAACTCTGTTTCGCATCAGATTTAGACTGTGCGGAGTCGGATTTATTAACGGATTCCGCTTTGGAGACAACTGCAGAGTCATCACTATTCTGCGATTTCTCTTTGGCGGCGTTTGCGTCGACCTTGGTACCTGGCTTAGCTGCAGGCAAATCGCTGCCATCTTGCGGCAAAGTATTGCTGTCCGAGCGGTTAGTAGCCGCCGCCGGTCTCGCGGCGCTCTGCATCCAACTTCCAAACTCACCAGATCTACCTGCAGAGCCCAAAAGCCCGGATGACGGGCTATTGGACGAAGTAGCACCTGCTGGCTTGGTCGCCAAACTGAGTTGAATTGTGTTTGTTTGCATCACTTGACCTCAATACCAGTGATTCGTGTCACACTGGTATCGCAAGTGGCGTGCCAACTGAATAGAAATGCGATCGCGCGGGGTTAGATCCAGCTAGATGGGCGATTCTGCCAGAGTTCATCGATCTGCTTTTGCAGCTGTTTCTCCTCAGCCAAACTCTCTTTATCGCGCAAGTTCTGCTGCAGCTTGATAATCGCCTTCTCCCGGGCATAGAGTTTGCGCCACCAGTTTTCGACTTCAGCGTGTTGCTCGCGAAATTGAGCGATTACCTGATGCTGCTGAGCGATGCTACCACGCAGGCGCCCAACAAATGCTGCTGGCATCTGCATCTGCAGCGCCGAGACCGTCGCACCCTCCGGCAGACGCGTACTCTCGATATACTCAGCAAGAAAAGTTTGTAGCTGCTCTAACCCCTGCTGCGCCTGCTCTAGGCGCGCACGTGACTCTTGCAGCACGAGGTCAGCCTCTTTGCGTTTACGCTGAGCCAGATCGACCACCAGATCGAGGCGTTTCGCCCCCTTAGCACGCACCACTCACTACTCCGCCGGTCGGGTTTGAGGAATCGCAGGACGCTGCACCTGCTGCTTCGCTTGCGCCTCCGCTTGGGCTTTAAGCTGGCGCGCACCGTCAACCAGCATCGCCAACTCCTGAACCGAGCTCTGCATCGGCTTAGGCTCGCTCATACCTTGCTGCAGATAAGTCGCGATGGGCTCACGCATCTTGATGGCCAGATCGATATCCGCATCCGAACCGGGCGCGTATGCACCAACAGAGATCAAATCGGCATTCTGCTCATAGCGCGACCAAAGACGGCGCAACTGCATCGCCATATCGAGCCGATCAGGCGGCAGAATTTGCGGCATGGCTCGACTGATGGATGATTCCAGATCGATCGCTGGGTAGTGACCCTGCTCAGCAAGTTCACGGGACAAGACGATATGGCCATCGAGAATAGCGCGCGCAGCGTCAGCTACGGGATCCTGTTGATCGTCGCCTTCGGTCAAAACAGTATAAAAAGCGGTTATCGACCCCCCATCTCCGGTGCCGTTTCCCGCACGCTCAACTAGCTTGGGGAGTTTGGCAAATACAGAGGGCGGATAACCTTTGGTAGCCGGCGGTTCACCAATCGCCAGGGCAATTTCGCGTTGCGCCTGCGCGTAGCGCGTCAGTGAATCCATAAGCAGCAGCACTTGCTTACCCTGATCCCTGAAGTCCTCTGCAATTCGGGTGGACAACTGCGCCGCGCGCAAGCGCATCAGCGGAGATTCATCCGCCGGCGCCGCCACGACCACGGAGCGAGCAAGACCGGCTTCGCCCAGACTCTGCTCAATAAACTCGCGCACTTCGCGGCCACGCTCACCAATCAGGCCAACAACAATCACCTCAGCCTCGGTAAAGCGCGTCATCATCCCGAGCAGTACAGATTTACCGACACCACTACCGGCAAACAGCCCCAAACGCTGCCCACGACCGACACTCAGCAGACCATTGATAGCTCGCACCCCGACATCCAGCGTCTCTTTAATCGGCGCACGCTGCAGCGGGTTGATGGTCGAACCCTCAAGCTCAACCCAACGATCAACCTTAAGCTCACCTTTAGAATCCAGCGGCCGACCAATACCGTCAATGACACGCCCGAGCAGTCCTGAGCCAACCGGGATAGCGGACGACTCTTTTGACGGCCATACACGAGCACCGGGCTCTAGGCCCTCAATAGTCGCAAGCGGCATGAGATAGATGCGATCACCCGAAAAGCCGACCACTTCTGCGTCTGCAACTTGAGTCTTGGAGATCTGCACGCGGCAGTACTCACCCAGCGCAACCCTCAGCCCAACAGCTTCGAGCGTCAGACCGATCATGCGTGTAACGCGACCTTCAATACGGATTTCGGGAGTGCCCAAAGGGGTGTTTAGATCTTCAGCGAGACGCTCAAGCAGACTCATCACTGCTGCCCTCGCCCGCTCTCTGGATAAGCGTGCCGGCTACCTGAAGCAGGCGCTGCTCCAGTTCGGAATTAATTTCACAACTACCGGCTACCAACTGCAGGTCGCCGCGTTGCGCGGTGGGGTTTTCTCGCAGCTCCCAGCCCTGCAGGTCAGCAAAGGGTTGTACCAGCTCTAAATCAAGCGGATGCAGCGCCAGAACAGGCTTACCAGAACCCGGCGGTATTTTCTCTAATGCTTCACGAATGGTTGCCAGAATCAGCTCCGAGCGCTCAGCAAACTCCGCCTCAACCAGCGAACCGCTGATCTTGAGACAGAGTTTGAGCAACAACTGGTGCAGCTCCTCTTCCTGCTGTTGCAGCGGACTCTGCAGGCTATCTATTAGCGCCTGCACCTCCTCTAGTTTTATCTGAATTTGCGCCTCTGCCTGCGCCATCCCCTCAGCAAAACCCTGCTCTTGACCCGCTTTACGCCCCTCCTCAAGACCCTCCTCGCGCCCTTGAGCAAGCCCCTCTTGACGTGCTTCTTCGCGCAACGCTTCCCACTCTGCAACCGTAAGTTTCTCTGCGTGCAAAGGTTCTTCAACAACCTCAACTGGATCGGTGGATTTGTGAGTGTTTGCGTGTGCGAGCGCGATTAGCTTTTCACGCTCAGCTTTGGTCATCTCCGGCATACGCCAGCGATTGTATTCGGCAGCCTTCTGGGCGCGGATGGGGCGAGCTTTGCGATCAGGCGAAGCCATTAGAGCATCTCGTCGGCGCCGCTACCGAGAATAATCTCGCCATCATCGGCCAAGCGACGGGCTGTGGTAAGGATCTCTTTCTGCGCCTCTTCAACTTCACTGACACGCACAGGTCCTTTAGCTTCGAGGTCATCTTTAAGCAGGTCTGCAGCGCGTTTAGACATATTCTTGAAGATCTTCTCTTGGAGCTCAGTGTCCGCACCTTTGAGCGCAACCACCAGAGTATCGGTCTGAATCTCACGCAGGATCGCCTGAATCCCAGTATCCTCAACGTCAACCAGGTCGGCAAAGACGAACATGAGATCCTGTATCTGAGTCGCCAGGCCTTCATCAACCTCGCGAATGCCTTCGATGATCTGTTGCTCTATTGAGCCATCAACAAAGTTCATAATATCTGCAGCATGTTTAACCCCGCCCAACTTCGCAGACTGAGTTGTGCGAGCACCGCTGAACTGCACCTCAAACATATCATTCAGCTCTTGCAGAGCGTGGGGTTGAACCTCTTCCATTGCTGAGATGCGCATCAGCAAGTCGAGGCGCACGGTCTCATCAAAATAGGCCAGAACACCTGCGGCCAGATCAGTATCCAAGTAGGACATGATGACCGACTGGATCTGGGGGTGCTCATTACGGATCAATTCAGCGATCTGCTTTGGATCCATCCAACGCAGCGTATCGAGCCCCGAGGTGTTGGTGCTTAAGAGGATACGGTCAATCAACGTCTTAGCTTTCTCTTCGCCCAGCGCTTGATTGAGCATGCCGCGAATATAGCGGTCGTTGTGGATACCGATACCGGTCTGATCAGAGACGGTGGTCAGAAAGTCGGAGATGACAGATTCAACTTTGGACTGCGGCACATTATCGAGGCGAGCCATCGCCTCACCGATCTTCTGCACCTCTTTTGGGCCCAGATGACGCAAGATCTCAGCAGCCTCGGCTTCCCCAAGGCTGATCATAAGAACGGCGGCTTTATCTACATCGGTAAAATCAGTCACGATCTGCTACCCACTGACGTACTGCTTGAGCCACTTTAGCTGGATCTTCAGCAACCATCGAGCGAATTGCATTCACCTGGTACTCGTAGGACTCATTCGGTGTCGGCATCATACCGCCACTGCCGGCGCTAAACGTAACCTTCTCGCCTGAGGCGTCATCTAGACCGTCGAGCTCAGCAGAGATATCACCAGCAGGGCCGAACCCTGTTCCGCCACCAGTCCCACCACCCTGGCTGGCCAAATTACGCATAATCGGGCGCAGCACGCCGAATAGCAGAATCAATACAAAGGCGGCTGCCGCAACCTGACGCGCGGCATCCCAGACCCACTCTTGCTCCCAGACTGCCGGCTCTTCAAGGACAGCTGCCTCTTCCTCTACAATAAAGGAGGAGTTAACCACACTGACACTATCACCCCGTACGGCCTTGTAGCCGACTGCGTTTTCGACCAAGACACGAAGACGGTCTAACTCTTCCTGGGACCATTCAGCGCGACTCTGCTCACCGTCTCCACTGGTTGTAACAATATCATCCACAACCACTGCGACAGTAAGCCGGCTAACACGCCCTGTTTGGTAGCGGGTATAGCTGACACTGCGATCTAACTCATAGTTTCGCGTCGCTTGTTCACGCGAGGACTTATTCGCTTCAGCCGCAGCCGCCGCAGCGGCTTCTGCTTGCGCAACTTCGGGGGCAGAGGCAACACCTGGAGGCTGATTAGAGAGTGCACCGGGAACCCCGTAGGCCCCTTGGCCGCTTGAGCCAACCTCCTCCATCGTTTGCTCAGAGCGCAGCGCCGGAAGGTCAGGATTGTAGACCTCATCAGCCTGCTCGATCTGCGTGAAGTCGACATCGGCGGAAACCTCAGCACGGAATCGACCCAAGCCGACGACCGGCTGCAGAATAGAGTTCACACGATTAAGTAGGGTCTCTTCAATGCTGCGGGAGTACTCCAGCTGACGCGCTGCAAGCACCACATCCTCATCGGCATCGCGGGTATTGAGCAGACGCCCGCGCTGATCAACCACGGTGACATCACGCACGTCTAAATCAGCGATACTCGAGGCCACCAGGTTGGCTATAGCGGCAACCTGATCCGCCTCCAACATGCGCCCTGAAACCATATCAAGGAAAACTGAGGCGCGCGGTTGACGCTGATCACGCACAAACACCGACTCTTTCGGAATTGCCAGATGAACGCGAGCGCTTCGCACAGCAACAAGACTGCTGATAGTGCGCGCCAACTCACCCTCTAGACCACGTCGGTAGCGAGCATTCTCGAGGAACTGACTACTTGCCAGACCCTGATCCTGATCTAGTAGCTCGAAGCCGACTGTTTTATCGGCAATGAAACCCTCTGCAGCGAGGCGCAAGCGCGCATCATGCACCCGGTCAGCAGGCACTAGAATGGCTCGGCCATTGGCATCGAAACTGTATGGGATACCGGCTGTATTGAGCTGCTCAATCGCCTGATTAGCATCGGCGAAATCGATGTTGGAGTAGAGCACACGGTAGTCTGGCGCTTGTGACCAGAGCACCACGGCAAAGCCGATCGCTACGCTCGCTGCGAGACCGACCATCAGACCGAGTTGGCGCACCACGCCCAGAGAGCCGAATCCGACTATCCAGTTACCGCCTGCTGTTCCTGCTTCACCCGCCATTTATAGCAACCCGCTTCCTAATCCAACTAGATTGGCATCTTCATAATATCTTCGTACGCCGTCACCAAACGGTTTCGTACCTGTGTCAGCGCCTGGAACGAGACCGACGCTTTCTGTGCCTGAATCATCACCTGGGCCAGATCAACGCCCGGCTCACCGCGTTCGTAGGCCGTTACCATGGTCTTTGCCATAGACTGCTGATCAGCCACGCTATCAACAGCAGAGCGTAGCAGTTCAGTGAAGTCCGTTTTCTGGACCTCGGTCTTAGCCTGGACCTGGTTAGGCTGCTGAATCTCAGGCATCTCAACCTGGCGAATACCCTGCTGCACCTCAGCACGCAGTGAGCGCATCTGCGCCAGCACTCCCGATATATCAGCTCTATCAATCATCGCCTTTAGGCTCCTTCGCCACAGTTAACTTTGAAAACCGATAAGTGGCGTTTTTTTGACGCTATTTATATAGACGCTACTAGGTAAGTCGGAAAACCTAAACCAACCCGGCTTACCCGATCAAATTGTTGGCGAAATACCGCTCCCCCAAGGGTATTCGCCAACAATTTGACGCCTATGTGGCAATACTAGGCCACCAAAAGAGGTTTTGCAAAAAAAATGCCAGAAGAGATAAATTGCTGAAATAAAGGGCTAGCCCGTTAGATTGGATGAGTCGCCGTGCTTTAACCGCACATACATAAGGGCAACCGTAATTGCGTCACCAAGCGCCGTATGGCGCTGGATGATGGGCATATCAAGCTTTGACGCGATGGTGTCAAAGCGCAGGTCAACATCACCACCGACGTGCTTCCACTTGATAATATCGTGGTAGACATGCGACAACTCTATCGCTTTGTTCGGCAGATCAAAGCCAAATTCTTGACGTAGAAACTTACTCAGTACACGAATATCGTAATTGACGTAATAGCCCAGAATCGGGCGGTTGCCGATAAATTCGAGCACCTGCTCCAACGCATCGCGCAGTTCGATACCTTCAGCCAAGTCCTGCGCTCGAATTTTATGGATTTTTATCGACTCAGCAGTAAGATCCGCCGGCGGCTTCAGTGCGATATCTAGCCGATCACTAGTTTTAACGCGCTTGCCACTAATACGCACCGCACCGATTGAGAGTATCGAAGCCTTGCTAACATCCAGACTGGTGGTCTCCAGGTCGAGCGATACAACCTCTTTACCTTCATACTTCTCAAACAGATGTGCCCAAGCACCGCCCCTCTGCGTGCGTTTGTCTTTGAATCGGCGGATTGCGCGTAACAACAGTTGAACTCCTCAGTTCTTTGAATTCTCAGCTCGTTGAATTCTCATTGCGCCCGGCTATCCCTGCTTAGCTGCTCAAATGATAACGACTAGTGAGGCTCTTTTTGAACCCCTTAACCACCTGCAACGCGTCGCGTAACAGGTCACGGTCCATTTTATTCAAACTACCCAACTCAATGATATTAGGCGTTGGGTCAATACCG
>ENA-OUOG01001317-OUOG01001317.1-marine-metagenome-genome-assembly--contig:-NODE-1317-length-29223-cov-17.707850_pt1 | contig 29223 bp, 22 predicted proteins | sample MGYA00248635_ERZ508505 | MGnify/ENA primary metagenome ERZ508505 (study PRJEB26176, sample SAMN06267871) | marine metagenome | isolation source: Saanich Inlet, British Columbia, Canada | place: Pacific...
ATCGCATCAAATACGATATTTTCTACATCCGTAATTGGTCTTTTGCACTGGATATTAAAATTATTATCAGAACAGTATTTAACATTTTTAGAGGCGAAGAAAAAGCCTACTAGCCCCTTGCTTTATAGTTTTTCGTAACCAAATATACGCCTGATAAAACCACAATGGCAGCAAGTGTCTTAGCGAGCGTAAACACATCGGCGCCTACTGCTATGGCATAGCCAATCCCCACCAAAGGTTGTAAATAGGTAAAAACACCTATAGTACTGGCTTTTAATTGTTTAAGGGCGTATATATTCAACAAATAGGTCAAAAAAGAGGTGCCAACAATCACAAAACAAAAACGCCAAATGGCATCAAAAGGCAACGCATTCCATGCAACAGCATTAAATTCTTTATAAGTTATAGGCAACGACATAATAAACCCAAACAAAAACAACCATTTGAGCAAATGCACAGAGGTGTATTTGACAGATAAGGGTTTTACTAAAATCAAATACAAACCAAAAGCAGCAGCGTTTACCAAAAAAAGCAGATTCCCCAGCGGGATGTTTGGCGCATCGGCTCTTAGTTCGTTTCCAAATAGAATCAGGACCAAAGCACCAACTAACCCCAAAATAACGCCTATAATTCGTGGCAGCAATAATTTTTCATTTATAAGTATTGCTGAAAACACAAATACCAAAATGGGGGTTATGGTTATAAGTACGGAGCTGTTTATTGGGGTTGAAAGCTCTAGCCCTTTAAAAAACGCCAACATATTTACACCCATCCCTAAAAGAGCGCACAACAACATACGCTTCCAGTCGGATCGGTCAATGCGTTGTGGGCGCACAAAAAAACTAACGAGCCAAAACAACACTGCTGCCCCCAGTAAACGCACCTGAATAAACCCAAACCCCTGAATATAGGTGGGCATTACTTCTTTGGCAATGGTATGATTTAACCCATAAATGGTAGTCGCACCAAAGGCGGCTAATAGAGCTAATGTTCGTTTATCCATAAATCGCGTGGTGCATTTCAGCTACAGTTTTCTTGGCATTCCCCAAATACACATTGTTGTTCCAAATAAGGATAGGTCTTTTTAGACAACTGTACTCCGTTTCTAACAATTGTTTGTAAATAGCGGCTGTAAAAGATGTTCCTTCGCGCTTTAGTTGGGCAAATACGCGTCCTCGTTTATTGATTAGTGCTTCATAGCTTTTGGTAGCTTCGTATAGGTATGCCAACTGCTCTGGAGTTGCCTTTTGTTGTTTTACATCTTGTAGGTATGAAGCATTTTCTATGCCCAGCTCCTTAATAATACGCATACAGGTGGAACAACTTGATAGATAAAGAAATGTGTTTTCCATAGTGGTACAAAGGTCTGTAAATTCGCAGTATAATTAATGCGTCTTTGCCCAAACTTAAATACATTTGCTTAAAATTAAGCCATGGCGAGCAAAAAACTAAAATTCAACTCCAAAACCATCCACGGCGGACAGCAGCCCGACAAAGCCTACGGGGCTGTTATGCCACCTGTTTACCTAACTTCAACCTATGCCCAAACAAAACCCGGTGAACATCTTGGTTATGAGTACAGTAGATCGCACAACCCTACGCGTTCTGCACTAGAATCTTCGCTTGCAAGCATAGAATCAGGCACACACGCATTGGCGTTTGCTTCTGGTATGGCTGCTATTGATGCGGTGATAAAATTACTTCAACCCGGCGATGAGGTAATTTCAACAAACGATTTATACGGTGGTACCTATCGTATTTTCACCAAGATATTTGCAGCCTATGGAATTACGTTTCATTTTGTGCCTATGGGTGAAATAGCTCAAGTGGAAAAGCACATAAATACCAACACAAAACTCTTGTGGGTAGAAACCCCAACCAACCCGCTGATGCAAGTCATTGACATCAACGCCATGGCTGCTCTTGCAAAAGCAAATAACCTTCTACTTGCCGTAGATAACACCTTTGCTTCGCCCTATTTGCAGCGTCCATTAGAACTTGGCGCAGATATTGTCATGCATTCGGCTACAAAATATTTGGGTGGACATAGCGATGTGGTTTTAGGGGCACTGGTACTAAACGACGACGCCCTTGCCGAAAGACTATCATTTATTCAAAACGCTAGTGGAGCCGTTCCTGGACCCATGGATGCTTTTTTGGTGTTACGTGGAATTAAAACACTTCATGTACGTATGCAACGGCATTGTGAGAATGGTCGCGCAGTAGCCGAGTTTTTGGCAAATCACCCAAAAGTAGATAAGGTGTATTGGCCCGGAATAAAAACACATCCTAATCACGATGTGGCAAAAGCTCAAATGCACGATTTTGGCGGGATGATTTCGTTTGTGCATAAAGATAACAGTCTAGAAAAAGCGGTTGAAATAGTGTCGTCTCTAAAACTCTTTACCCTTGCCGAATCTTTGGGAGGCGTAGAAAGTCTTGCAGGACACCCGGCGAGTATGACCCATGCGTCTATACCAAAAGAAGCACGTGAAAAAACAGGCGTAACCGACGGGCTTATTCGTTTGAGTGTGGGAATTGAAGATGGAGAAGATCTCATCGCCGACTTAGCGCAAGCGTTGGATTAAGTTCAAAATAAAGTGTAATTTAGATTAGGAATTCGAATCTTATGGAACAAATTATCAAAGACTTTTTGGCCGAAGTGAGCAAACGCAACGTTCACGAACCAGAATTTATGCAAGCTGTCACAGAAGTAGCGCATACGGTATTACCGTATATTGTTGCAAACGACATTTATCATGGTAAAAACATCTTGATGCGTATGGTAGAACCTGAACGCGTAGTCATGTTTCGCGTGCCTTGGGTGGACGATAATGGTGAGATTCAAGTAAACCGCGGCTATCGTATTGAGATGAACTCTGCGATTGGACCTTATAAGGGCGGACTGCGCTTTCATGAATCTGTAAACATGAGCATCCTAAAATTTTTGGCGTTTGAACAGGTGTTTAAAAACGCACTTACTACACTTCCAATGGGAGGCGGAAAAGGCGGTGCCGACTTTAACCCCAAAGGGAAATCCGATGCAGAGGTGATGCGCTTTTGTCAAAGTTTTATGACCGAATTGTTTCGCCATATTGGCCCTAATCGTGATATTCCTGCGGGAGATATTGGCGTTGGTGGCCGTGAAATTGGATATATGTTTGGACAATACAAGCGGCTAAAAAATGAATTTACGGGAGTACTAACCGGAAAAGGAATTTCATGGGGAGGGTCACTTATTCGACCTGAAGCAACAGGTTATGGAGCAGTATATTTTGCTCAAAACATGCTGCAAGCCAAAGGCGAAAGTTTTAAGGGCAAAAAAGTTGTGATATCAGGTTCAGGAAATGTGGCGCAATATGCTGCCGAAAAAGCCATTCAGCTGGGTGCAACCGTACTCACCCTGTCGGATTCTTCAGGTTTTATCTACGATCCAGAGGGTATTGACGAAGAAAAGCTGGCGTTTGTTATGGAGCTTAAAAACATAAAGCGACAACGCATTCATGAATACGTGCAAAAGCACCCAAAGGCAACATTCCATAAAGGAGAGAGACCATGGTCTGTAGCGTGTGATATTGCCATGCCTTGTGCTACCCAAAACGAGTTGGATGAAAAAGATGCCAAGTCATTGGTTTCTAATGGGTGTTATTGTGTAAGCGAAGGCGCAAATATGCCTTCAACGCCTAATGCCATTTCTCATTTTCATGCAAATGGGGTACTCTATGCACCGGGTAAGGCTTCAAATGCTGGTGGGGTAGCCGTATCAGGTTTAGAAATGGCGCAAAATTCATTACGCTACAGCTGGACACGTGACGAAGTAGATCAACGTCTTCAAGACATTATGAAAGACATTCATAATGCCTGCGTTTCGTACGGCACAGAAAACGGCACCATTAACTATGAAAAAGGGGCAAATATTGCTGGCTTTGTCAAGGTTGCCGATGCCATGTTAGCGCAAGGGGTTGTTTAGCACACCATTACGGCGTATTTTTCCGTTCTCTTTATGATGAAGACAATTCTTCATGGCGTATTTTGGCTTTGTGTTCTTTGTAACACACAGTTTTTATTGGCGCAAAACAACCAATGGGAATCCATGTTTTCGTATTATAATACTTCCAAAGGTGTGGTTTCTAACCAAAAGATTATTGTAGCTGCCGACAACGCATTGTTTGTGTATGATACTTCGCAAGATTCTACCGAAACCATAACTACAGTTGATGGTCTTTCAGGGGATGATTTTTCTGCATTGGCCGTATATGACAATACGATAATTGCTGGGTTTGAAAACGGAACAGTTGCTCAAATAGATGTTATTACAAAAGAAGTAAATCTTGATAATGCCATTGAACGAAATCAAAACTTAGCCGCAAACGAAAAAAGCATCAACCAGATTGAAGTGGTCGATAACATTGCATATTTGGCAACGGGCTTTGGAATTGTAACAATCAATCCGTCAACACTCGAGTTTGGCGACACCTATTATTTTGGCACATCGGATGCTAGGATAGCCGTATATCAGGCAATTGTTTTTGAGGAAAAGCTTTATGCTGCCACAGCACAGGGGCTCTACAGCACCCCACTAAACAACGCACAGATACTTGAAACCTCGACATGGCAGTATGTCGCAGCAGGGCAATGGAAAACTCTCTGGGAGCAAGACCAGGTGCTTTATGGAGCAAAAGATGAAGGTAGCTCGGTTTCGTTTTTTCAAATCGAGAACACCCTTTTACAAAAAGCCACATTTTCGGGTGTAGTAAGAAATATTGCACCGCACGAAAATGGCGTAGTTATTACTGTTTCTAATCGTGTGTATGATATAAACAAATCGTTTGAAAGTATACAAACCATAGCCGATATTGACAACGTAAAGCCCAATACTTTTAGTTTTGCATTGCGTGCAAATGATGAGCTTTGGATTGGGACGTCTTCTGAGGGATTGATACGGTATTCAGCACAGGACGACAATAAACTTGTAAGCCCTCAAGGGCCATTACAAAACAGCATTTTTGATATTGAAACATTGCCCAATGAGCTTTGGATTGCACATGGGGACTATGAAGCATTTTATGACCCCAGTCCATTGAAAAAATATGGGTTGAGTCATTTTTTTGATGGACAGTGGAGCAATATTCAAAACACTTCTCTTTTTGGCGCAACAAATATTGTTCGTGTAGCAACACATCCCTCAGAAATTGGAACCCTTTATGCGTGCTCTTATCATGGAGGCATGATACTATTGGAGGAAAATACTCCAGTAGAATTGTGGAATCAAACCAATAGCGGACTCGAAAGTCTTTCATTTGTTGGCCCAGAGTATGTAAGTATTCGAGTAAGAGACGCCCTTGTTGATGAGAATGGTAACCTTTGGTCATTAACATCCTTTGTGCAAAAAGGGCTTAAAAAACGCACCCCTTCAGGACAATGGACATCCTATGACTTATCAGAGGCAGTATTGGACTATACAAAAGAAGCTGGATATTCCAACATGGAGTTATTTAACAATAGCATCTTATTTTTTGGCGGATTGAATAGTGGCCTTTTGGGAATAGATATTTCCCAATCACCCCCAAAAATGAAGCGTTTGCTGGGTGGTGACGCAGGGCTTCCTAGCGATGATGTTCGCAGTATACGCCTTGACAAAGACAACCGACTTTGGGTGGGTACCCGATCAGGGATTGCGGTTTTGTATGCGCCGAATCGTTTCTTTGAGGAGGATGTGCAATTGCGATCTATTATAATTGACGACGGCGGAAACCTCCTCGAACTATTAAGCGGACAATTTATTACGGATATTGAAATTGATGGCAATAACCAGAAATGGGTTAGTACAGCATCTTCTGGCGTTTTCTTACTTAGCCCAAACGGAACCGAAATTTTACAGCATTTCACGAAAGAAAACAGCCCACTGCCAACGTCCTCTGTAAAAACAATAGGCATAGACAATGCTACTGGGAAAGTCTATTTGGGCACCCTAAATGGTATGGTTGTATATCAAGGCAATGCTTATGCCGAGTCTGAAACCTTGTCACAAATTAATGTGTTTCCCAATCCGGTTAGACCGAACTATACCGGTAATTTGGTAGTGCGTGGACTGCAACAAAATGCCCGTGTTAAAATAACCGATATCGCTGGAAATTTGGTGTATGACACGACAAGTGAAGGTGGAAGTATAAGCTGGAATTTACGTTCATTTTCTGGGCAACGTGTGCGCTCAGGAGTATATCTTATTTTTGTTACCTCTAGTGACGGAATGGATAGTTCTGTTAAAAAAGTGATGGTCGTAAACTAATGGAATTTCCTGTTCAAGCTATTGTACTAAATACCATAAAGTATGGCGAAACGAGTGTTATGCTACACACCTATACCCAAGAATTTGGTCTTCGCTCGTTTGTAGTAAAAGGGGTGCGTACCGCCAAACGAAACAAAAAGGTTTCTATGGGCATGTTTCAGCCGCTAACACAACTTGAAATAGTGACATTGACGCCTAAACACGCTGGCCTTTCGATATTGAAATCAGCTAAAATGACGCAGCCTTATGCCACCATTCCGATTGACATTACAAAGTCTAGCGTATGTTTATTCTTAGCCGAAGTATTACGTTCGGTTCTTAAAGAGGAAGAGCAAAATTATGCATTGTATAGTTTTTTGTCAAATGCATTGGCTTGGATAGACACCCATGATCACATTGCAAACGCTCATATTTTCATCCTGATCCAACTAACCAAATTCCTTGGATTTTACCCTGATATTTCCACCATTGAATACGCTTATTTTGATATTCAAAACGGGCACTTTTGCGCTCATGCCAATAGTAATGAATGTCTTTCAGGAAATGAAATAATACTCTTAAAAACCTTTTTAGGTACGAAATTTGATGCATTGGAATCGATTTTGGCTACATCCGATGAAAGAAGAGCATTGTTAGAATTATTAATGCGTTACTATGGGTTACATCTTCAGTCGTTTAGTATGCCTAAGTCATTAGCTGTCTTGTATGAAGTTTTTAACACTTAGCATTACCCTTTTTACGGTTTTTTATGGCCATAGCCAACAGGTTATAGTAAAAGATGTCGTCACGCAAGAGGTGCTTTCTGGGGTTAGTATTGTAGATCATAAAAACACACATTTTGAAACGACTAATTCAAAAGGTGAAGCTACGCTCAATGCGTTTACTCAAAACACAAAGCTTTCGTTTACGTATATGGGCTATGAGCCATATCGAATTTTAAAAAACAATATCAAATCTTCTCAAGTGATATGGATGATCCCTACCACGGAGCAACTAAGCGAGATAGTGTTATCTGTATCACGCTCTACAGAGAAAAAAAGCCGTTTAGCACAACAAATAGGCATTGTGAGCCAGCAACAAATCATACAGCAACACCCCGAAAACACGGCTTCACTACTGCGTGAAGTACCTGGTGTTCGAGTCCAGCAATCGCAAGGCGGTGGCGGAAGCCCAGTATTGCGCGGATTTGAGGCTAATCGAGTGCTTTTGGTGGTCGACGGCGTTCGAATGAACAACGCGATTTTCCGATCGGGGCATTTACACAATGCTTTAAGCGTTGACCCAATGGGCCTACAGAGGGCAGAGGTTATTTTTGGCCCCTCTTCTGTGGGGTATGGCTCAGACGCACTCGGGGGCGTAATTCATTTTTACACAAAAACACCGTTAATAAACCAAGAGAAAAAAGCACATCTTAAAGGTGCGTCATCGTATACCTTCAATCAAAACACCAGCAAACAAACCCTTTTGTTTGAATACAGTGCGCCTAAATGGGCGGTGCTTCAACAAGTTTCATATTCGCAATTTGGAGATGTGGTTATGGGGTCTCATCGCCCACATGGATATGCCAATTGGGGGAAGGTGTTTGCTTACTCCCAAAATACCGACACGAGATATGCGCCTTCTCCGACCGATAACAACAACCCAAATGTACAACGCAATTCTGGCTATCATCAGGTAGACTTGCTTCAAAAATGGGTGTATCACACCACAAATGGAATTAAGCTTACGCTTAACCTTCAAGGTTCTCAATCGAGTAATATCCCACGATTTGACAAACTTTCTGAAACGAAAGACAATTCATTGCGTTTTGCACGCTGGGAGTATGGACCCCAGAAAAGACTGTTTATTTCACCGCAAGTTAGTTTTGTGGGAAATCGCTCGTGGATGCATTCGGGGAAAATTATAGCAGCCGTTCAACTTTTGGAAGAGTCCAGAATTATGCGCAAATTTTCAAGTTTGGAAAAAGACACCCAAAAAGAGCAATTGACAGTTTTCAGTCTTAACGCCGATTTTAAAGCAAAAACTAAAGAGGGAAAAGACTGGTCTTATGGACTGGAATTCACACACAATCAGGTGAACTCAAAAGCCTTTGCGCAAGAGTTGATGCTGCAAGGCGAAAAAATTATAGGACTTTTGACAAAAACACCAATTCCTACGCGTTACCCAAGTGGAGGAAGCACCTACGCCACGTTTGCTGCTTATCTAGATTATCGCCATGACCTTAGCCCAAAAAGCACATTGAGCCTAGGGGCACGACATACCATGACAGAGCTAGACGCAGCATGGACAGAGCAGGCGCTCATTGACGCCCGTTTGGCACATGCATATCAAAAACATCAGTCCTCAAGTGTTACCTTAGGGTATAGCTATCAACTACCATCAAAGTGGCAATTTAAATCCCTATTTTCAACTGGTTTTAGAGCACCTAATATTGATGATTTGGGTAAAACCAGAGAAAATAATGGTATTCTCAGCATACCCAATTTGCAATTGAAGCCCGAGTACATTTACAGTGCCGATATTGGGATACGCAAACAATGGGGGAAGGGTTCATCTGTAGAACTAAATGGATACTATGCTTTTGTAAAAGATTATATTGCTCGCGGACCGTATATGATAGAACACGATATATCAACACAAAGTGCGTCGACCATTATTTACTCTGAAGAGGAGGTAGAGACTACGGCTAATATAAATGTTGGAACCGTTCGTTTATATGGACTAAACGGGCAAAGCAAATGGCAGTTAACGCCTGAAATTGCGTATACAGGAGCTCTAACACTCACTAGAGGATTTGGCAATGAAACAAGTGGAAACTTGCCTTCTATTAGCCCTTTGTTTGTTGCTCAAAAACTTCAGTGGAACCTGCCAAAAGGCGAACTGTCTTTACATTGGCATCATGCGCAAGGCAAGTCGCCCGAAAGTTATAGCCGTTGGGGTGAGGACGGTCTAGAAGAAACACCAATTTTACAAAACGGAACATATGCCGGCACACCCGCTTGGCATCGATGGGACATGCAGTTTTTGTATCCGTTTTCGGATGCAATGCAACTTTCAGGAGGTGTTTTTAACCTTTTGGATACTCATTACCGTGAATTTGCTTCTGGAATTTCGACCCCTGGCAGAAGCGTTAAGCTAGTGTTGCGCTACAGTTTATAAGCGTTCTGGGGAATTACATCCCCACTTTTTGTACTAAATTGGTTATTTTCGCATGCATAATTTTAGCACAAGATTTTGTTTCCATCCTATTCACATCTTGATTTAGCGGCCACTGCAGATGAGATTGCCTCATTTTGGGAAGAAAACCTTGTCTTCGAGGCAAGTGTAAATATTCGCGAGGGAAGACCCCCATTTGTTTTTTATGAAGGTCCCCCTTCGGCTAATGGGCTGCCTGGAATTCATCATGTGTTAGCGCGCGCGCTTAAAGATATTTTTTGTCGTTACAAAACCCAACAAGGGTTTCAGGTAAAGCGCAAAGCAGGCTGGGACACTCACGGCTTGCCCGTTGAGCTTGGTGTAGAAAAAGAACTTGGCATTACCAAAGAAGACATTGGCAAAACCATTAGCATCTCGGATTATAACAACGCATGCCGCGAAGCGGTAATGCGCTATACCGATGTGTGGAACGACCTAACCCAAAAAATGGGGTATTGGGTGGATATGGATGACCCGTACATTACCTACTCATCAAAATACATGGAATCGGTGTGGTGGTTGCTGGCTTCGTTATACAATAAGGGACTAATTTATAAGGGCTATACCATTCAGCCATATTCTCCCATGGCTGGAACAGGACTCTCCTCACATGAGCTCAATCAGCCAGGGTGCTATCGAGATGTTAGCGATACCTCAGTAACAGCGCAATTTAAAACGATTAAAGCATCACTCCCTGAGTCGCTTCAGTCTGAAATGCCGCTTCATATTTTGGCGTGGACCACCACCCCTTGGACACTGCCATCCAATACTGCGCTCACGGTTGGATCAAAAATAAAGTATGTAGTAGTACAAACGTTTAATCAATACACGTACAAACCCATTCGAATTCTTCTTGCCCAAAAACTAGTTTCAAAACAATTTGGCAAAAAGTATGTAGAGGTTGCGACGAAAGAAGAATTAGCTGATTATGACAAATCAAATAAGACAATTCCGTATTGTGTTGAGCAGCATATCGCTGGAGCAGATTTAGTTGGAATCCGCTACGAACAACTATGGGCTGAGGCACCGCTCCCCTATCAAAACGCTGAAGATGCGTTCCGTGTAATTTCTGGGGACTTTGTTACCACAGATGACGGGACGGGAATTGTACACACCGCACCAACTTTTGGTGCTGATGACGCCAAAGTAGCCAAAGAAGCCACGCCACCCGTACCGCCGCTTCTAATTTTAGACGAAAATGATAATCCTGTTCCTCTGGTTGACTTGCAAGGAAAATTTCGAATCGAGGTCGGATTGGTTGGCGCAAAATATGTCAAAAACGAATATTATCCCGAAGGCGAAGCCCCAGAAAAATCGGTTGATGTGGAAATTGCCATTCGACTCAAGGAAGAAAACAAAGCCTTTAAGGTAGAGAAGTACGTACACAGTTATCCGCACTGTTGGCGCACAGACGCTCCTGTCTTATACTACCCTTTAGACTCGTGGTTTATTAAGGTACAAGGGCACAAGGACCGGATGGTGGAATTGAATAAAACAATTCAATGGAAACCTACCAAAACAGGCGAAGGACGTTTTGGAAATTGGTTGGCAAATGCAAATGACTGGAATTTGTCACGCTCTCGTTTTTGGGGTATTCCGTTACCCATTTGGCGGACCTCTGAAGGCGATGAAACCCGTGTGATAGGGTCTGTTGAAGAATTAAAAGCGGCAGTAGATGAGGCAGTTGCTGCTGGGTTGATGATGAAAAACCCATTGGCTGATTTTGTATCAGGCGACATGTCGAACCGCAATTATGACCGTGTTGATTTACATAAAGACACTGTCGACGAATTGGTACTTTTGAGCCAATCGGGCAAACCGATGTACCGTGAATCTGACCTTATTGACGTTTGGTTCGATTCCGGGGCGATGCCTTATGCACAATGGCATTATCCGTTTGAAAACAAGGAAAAAATTGATCAGGGCACTACTTTTCCAGCCGATTATATTGCTGAAGGTGTTGACCAAACCCGCGGTTGGTTTTATACCCTGCATGCCATTGCCACCCTTGTTTTTGACTCAGTTGCCTATAAAAATGTAGTCTCTAACGGTTTGGTTTTGGACAAAAACGGCCAAAAAATGTCTAAGCGATTGGGCAATGCTGTTGACCCTTTCGAAACCTTAAAAAAATATGGGCCTGACGCTACGCGCTGGTATATGATTAGCAACGCTAACCCATGGGATAATTTAAAGTTTGATGTTGAAGGAATAGAAGAAGTTAGGCGCAAATTTTTTGGCACGCTGTACAACACCTATTCTTTTTTTAGCCTTTACGCCAACATAGACGGATTTACATTTTCTGAAGATGAAATTCCGTTGGAAGAACGACCTGAAATTGACCAATGGATTTTGTCAGAACTGCATACTCTAATCCAAAAAACTACAGCTCATTTTGATGCGTATGAGCCAACACGCGCATGTCGCGCAATTGCACATTTTGTCAATGAAGATTTAAGCAATTGGTATGTGCGCTTATGCCGTCGCCGTTTTTGGAAGGGGACTTATGAAGCGGACAAAATTTCTGCCTATCAAACCTTATATGAGTGTTTAATAAGTGTCGCAAAAATGATGGCACCAGTAGCACCCTTTTATGCCGATCGCCTGTATCAAGACCTGAACGGCATTACCAAACGCGAAACATCTTCTTCAGTGCATTTGGCATTTTACCCAAAATCAAATGTGGTATACATCAATGCTGAGTTAGAACAAAAAATGCAGCGCGCTCAAAAAATAACTTCCTTGGTATTGTCGTTGCGTAAAAGCGAGAAAATTAAGGTGCGGCAACCTTTACAGCGCATTATGATTCCAGTATTGGATGTTACAGAACGCAAACAAATTGAAGCGGTTTCGGCACTTATTGCCGCAGAAGTAAATGTGAAGGAAGTAGAATTGTTAGACGACACATCATCCATTTTGGTAAAAGAGGTAAAGCCGAACTTTAAGACCTTAGGTCCTCGATTTGGTAAAGACATGAAATTGGTGGCACAAGCCATTCAATCCCTTACCGATGCGCAAGTGCAAGAACTAGAGCAAAAAGGCGCATTAAATATTGAAATCGATAATAAAAGTTGTATTTTAGAAGCTAACGACGTTGTTATTAACTCAAAGGACGTAGCCGGGTGGTTGGTAGCATCAGAACAAGGAGTTACTGTGGCACTTGACATTCAGATGAATGAGGGACTTCGTTTGGAGGGCATGGCACGAGAGCTTGTAAACAGATTACAAAACATGCGCAAAGACTTAGGTTTTGAGGTTACCGATACTATTGAGGTCACCCTAACCGAAAGTGATGAATTGAGCGCAGTTTTAAATCAAAACAAAGCGTATATTCAACGCGAAATTTTGGCTACAGCAATGCGTGTAGTAAAAAATGTTAGCAATGAAGCGACAGAATTGTCATTTGATTCGTTGCATACACAGGTTAAAATGGTTAAATCGTAAAACTATGGAACAAACGAACCGATACACCGACGAAGAACTTCAAGAGTTCAAAGTACTTATAGAGGAGAAAATTGCCAAGGCACAACATGACCTAGGGCTAATCCGAAGCGCCTATATGAATGATGGCAACAACGGAACTGATGATACAGCACCTACGTTTAAGGCGTTTGAAGAAGGCTCGGAAACAATGTCTAAAGAGGCCAATACACAATTAGCCTTGCGACAAGAAAAGTTTATCCGAGATTTGAAAAATGCGCTTATCCGCATAGAAAATAAAACCTATGGCGTGTGCCGTGTTACAGGGAAACTCATCAACAAAGAAAGACTCAAGTTGGTCCCTCACGCCACATTAAGCATCGAGGCAAAAAACATGCAGCGTTAGTGTATGATGCTACGTAAACTTTCTTGGATTGTCTTTGCTGTATTAATTGTTGATCAGACGCTTAAATTATATATAAAACTCAACTATTCCCTAACATTCTATGGCAGTGATGCCATTGTGGACTGGGGTTGGTTTCGCCTATTGTTTGTAGAAAATAAGGGAATGGCGTGGGGTGCTCACCTTAACGATATTTTTCCGTTTATCTCTGAAAATACTTCAAAACTTTTACTCAGTATTTTTCGTTTATTGGCGGTTTCAGCTATTGGATATTGGTTGGTTCGGGCAACAAAACTACAAGCGCCCAAAGGGCAGTTGATTGCGGTTTCACTCATTTTTGCAGGAGCGTTAGGTAATATTATTGACTCTGTTTTTTATGGCGTACTTTTTTCTAATAGTTACGGACAAATCGCTACATTTTTACCTGCCGAAGGAGGCTATGCGCCATTGCTTTTTGGCCATGTGGTAGACATGTTCCAATTTCCCATGATTTCATGGACATGGCCTGATTGGGTACCCTTTCTTGGAGGAGATAGCTTTACATTTTTTGAGCCTGTTTTTAATATTGCTGATAGTGCCATAAGTATAGGTGTGGTTCTGCTGCTATTGCAGTCCCGAAAGAATTCACAATAAATACACCTTTTTTGGTGTAACTACCACATCAAGTATTTGGTCTTGAGCGGTTATATCCTCAATGTTTTCTACGGCATCAAAAGCTGAAATGCCGATGGTTTTTATGCTATTTGAGCAGCGTGCAAGAAATCTATCATAATACCCTTTTCCGTATCCCACACGATGCCCTCGTTGATCAAAACACAATAAAGGAACAATGATAGTGATGATGTTTTTTGGGGAGACAAACACATTGGTTTCAGGCTCTAGAATCCCCCATTTGTTAGCCTTTACCGGCATATCCATTTTCCACGCGACGGCTTCCATTCGTCCTTTGTCATCTATTACTTTGGGCACACATATTTGATGATTCGCAAAACACTCAAACCAATTTTGCATGGGCAATTCGCCGTGTGCAGGACTGTCAAGAAACAACATCAAAGGCCCTTCGGCAACAAGGTTTTGCGCAAGAACATGCTTTAGAATGTCGTTACTTGCTAATTCCAAATCTTTTAAAGAAAGGGACTTTCTTTTTGCACGATAAATTTCGCGAAATGCTGCTTTGTTTGGCATGTTTAAATATAACCAATCTGCGGTTAAGTTTTTGTATTTTAGTGTCATGACTAAAGCGGCACTAAAGCACCAAGTAGCTTCGCTTCCAAACGAGCCGGGAGTGTATCAATATTACAACGAGGCGGGCGAGATTATATATGTTGGAAAAGCTAAAGACCTCAAAAAACGTGTGTCGTCTTACTTTAGAAAACAAGTCGATTCGCGGAAAACCCGAAACCTTGTAAATTCCATTCGAAGTCTAAAATATATTGTAGTACCAACCGAATCGGATGCGTTGATTTTGGAAAACACCCTCATCAAAGAGCATCAACCAAAATACAATATCTTGCTTCGTGATGACAAAACGTATCCGTGGATTTGCATCAAAAAAGAACGCTACCCCAGAGTTTTTGCCACACGAAAAATTATTCAAGACGGGTCAGAATATTTTGGTCCGTACACCAATGCCAAAATCGTTCGGGTATTGTTGGATTTAATTAATGAATTGTATCCCCTTCGTACCTGCCATTACGATTTAAGTGCTGAAAATGTATCGAGTGAAAAGTATAAAGTGTGTTTGGAGTATCATATTGGAAATTGTTTGGCACCTTGCGTAGGCAAACAAACTACAACACATTATAACGAAGCGATTGGGCACATTCGCAATATTTTACAAGGGAAGTTTAAACAGGTAAAAGAAGCATTTACCAAAGAAATGACTGCTGCGGCAGAAACATTGCAGTTTGAGCATGCACAAAAAATAAAACTTAAAATGGAGGCGTTGAAACACTATCAGGCAAAGTCTGCTGTGGTAAGTGCCAAAATAAATGCGGTAGATGTATGTACGATTGTTTCAGATGAGACTTCGGCATTTGTAAACTTTTTACAAATTTCTTACGGCGCCATTGTGCGCTTTCACAATATGACTTTCAAAAAGAAATTGGACGAAACCGACGCCGAACTTCTGCGTGTTGCGGTAGTCGAACTACGACGCAGATTTAACTCTTCTTCCAAAGAAATTCTCCTTCCTTTTGCACTCGATTTGGGTGAAGCCGTTTGCGTGACAGTGCCCAAAATTGGAGAGAAAAAACAAGTACTCAACCTCTCATTACGCAATGCTAAACAAAACCGTTTAGAACAGCTTAAGCAAATTAAAATTACGGATCCCGAGCAACACACCCAACGCGTGATGGCACAGATGCAGCGTGATTTACGCCTTTCCGAACCGCCTGTTCACATTGAGTGTTTTGACAACTCTAACATTCAAGGGAGTAATCCTGTGGCGGCATGTGTGGTATTCAGAAATGGAAAGCCAAGTAAAAAAGAGTACCGCCATTTTGGGATTAAAACCGTAGAAGGCCCCGACGATTTTGCGTCTATGGAGGAGGTGGTTTATCGTAGATATAAACGCTTGATTAACGAAGGGGAGTCCTTACCGCAGTTGGTTGTGATTGATGGCGGGAAAGGACAACTTAATGCGGCTCTAAAAAGTTTTGATGTTTTAGGGATACGAGGCAAAGTTGCTATTTTGGGGATTGCTAAACGGCTGGAAGAGCTTTATTTTCCAAACGATCCAATTCCACTATATTTGGATAAGCGTTCAGAAACCTTGCGTATTGTACAACAACTGCGCAACGAGGCGCATCGATTTGGCATACGCCTTCACCGAAATAAGCGAAGTAAAGGAGCGATTAATTCAACCCTAGAAAACATCCCCGGTGTAGGTGAAAAAACAGCAATAGAATTGCTTAAAAAGTTCAAATCCGTTAAGCGTATTAAGGAGGCATCGCTTGAAGAATTAACCCAAATACTTGGCCCTACAAAGGCAAAAATTATTTATGACCATCTACATAACAAGACACCTTAATGTATTCTTTTTTTGTTTAGCACTTAATTTCACTTTTGCTCAAAGCATGGAGGACCCCAAAGTAGGATTAATCCTGAGTGGCGGTGGCGCAAAAGGCATGGCGCATGTGGGGGTGCTAAAGGAGATTGAGCGTGCAGGTCTACGTATTGATTACATTGGTGGTTCAAGCATGGGTGCTATTGTTGGTGGATTGTATGCCTGTGGGTATTCAGCAGCGCAATTGGAGCAACTCCTATTGGCAACGGACTTAAACAATATCATCAGTGACAATTTTGATCGTACAGCAAAATCGTTTGATACTAAAGAAGATGACGAACGATATTCGGTAACTTTTCCTATAGTTAAAGGAAGAATTCAATTCCCCCTAGCGTTATCTAAAGGACATAATGTGTACAACTTATTGGTAAAGTTAATGCACGAACAGCGTAACATTCAGGATTTTAGCAAATTGCCTATACCTTTTTATTGCGTTGCTACAGATATAAATACAGGAGAAAAGGTGCTTTTAGAAAAAGGGTTTTTGCCATTGGCAGTAAACGCTAGTAGCGCCTTACCCACCATTTTTACGCCAGTAAAAATAAACGAACATGTACTCATTGACGGTGGTATTGCCGACAATTTTCCTTTAGATGAAATGCTTCAAAAAGGAGTTGATGTGATTATTGGAGTTGACACTCAACTAGATATTGATTTGTCTGTTAGCCCTAAGACATTTTCAGAAGTGTTATTGCGAATAGGGGGCTTCCAAACCGAAAAAGATACTGCGCCAAAAAAAGCAAAAACAGACATCTATATTCGTCCAGAACTTCACGAGTTTACCATGCTTTCCTTTTCGAACCAAGCCGCCATTATCAAAAAAGGGGAAGAATCGGGACAAGCAGTTTTTTCGCAGTTAAAGCAACTTGCCGCCAAGCAAACACCTCGTGCGCTTCCCCCTAAAAAGATCCCAGATTCGTTTCAATTAGATGTATTATTTATTGACAAAACCCCAAACTATAATAAGAATTATTTTTCAGGTAAAATCAGGTTGAAGCCTAACAACCGACATACGTTTAAAAAACTAGAGGATGGCATGACCAATTTGGCAGCAACCCAAAATTTTGATGCCTTTCGATATGTCTTAAAAACACAGAACGAGCAGGAAACATTAACCCTAAATTTACCAGAAGCCAAACACACCACTTATTTTAGGGGCGGAGTTCATTACAATGCTTTGATGGGGGCTTCTGCACTTGTAAATCTAACGCAAAAGCACGCCTTGATGAAAAATGATGAGGCCTCTTTAGATTTGATTTTTGGAGAGTATTTTAGGTATGCCTTTTCGTATTTTATTGATAAAGGCGCTTTTTGGAGTATTGGATTGAGTGCTACATTAGACCAGTTTGATACAGAAGCACCTTTTGCTGTAGGATTGTCTGGCATGCCAGCTGTTTTTGAAGCCCAACGTACCCGTGCTTTTGTCCAGAAAAATACGCTTTATGCACAAACGTTGTTTAAAGAAGAAGTGGTGTTGGGCATTGGTATTTCACATCAAAAAAATGATTTTAAAACGAATTTGTTCAACCCTCAAAATGGACAGTTTTTATACGCTGATAATGCGGATTATTACAGCACTTCGAGCTATTTAAAAATTGATACGCGCGACAATGCCTTTTTCCCAAAAGAAGGCGGTTTTTTTAATGGATCTGTAGAGTATTATTTTAGTCAGGAATCATCTGAAGATGTTGATTTATTTACACCTTTTTTGGTTGGTAAGGCTCAAATGGGTCTATCGTTATCGCCCTTCAAAAAATGGGCTTTGTCGATTAATACCATGGGTGGTTTTACCATCAAAAATGCCAACACCCCAACTTTTGATTTTATGCTAGGAGGCTATGGAAATGCTCCGGTATTAAACTACGACCCCTTTGTGGGACTTCCTCAACAACACATTGGCGGAGATAGCTTTGTAAAAGGGGAGCTTATTGTTGATTATGAATTGTTGCCGAGGCACCATGCTCGACTTCTTCTCCATATGGCGATTGTAAAGGACAATATTTTCAGCACAGGTCAATGGGCAAAGAAGCCAGATTTTTTTGGCACAGGTTTGGCATACAGTTTGGAGACCTTTGCAGGACCAGTTGAATTTATTACCGCGTATAGCCCACAACTTGGAAAGCTGACGTATCTTGTAAGTTTTGGTTGGCGATTTTAAATTGAAGATAAATGCTTTTACGTACTTTTGCTCATATGATGTTTAATCGATGGCTTTTTGGGGTTTTACTTGTGTGTTCACAGCCTCTTTTTTCCCAACAATCACCGCAAGATCGTGGTGATAACCACATCGAAATTACCACCAAAATCCCGAAGTCTTTTCAAGGCGACGAGTGGTTTAAGTTCCGCATACACTATGGTATTTTTAATGCGAGTTTTGCCACCATTGAGGTTAAAGAAGAAATGTGGGAGGGGAATCCTGTTTTTCATGCGAAAGCTGTCGGTAGCACCACTGGTATTGCCCGCTGGTTTTTTAAGGTGGATGACTATTACGACTCTTATTTTACCAAAGACACGGTTAGTCCGCTCTATTTTATTCGAAACATAAACGAGGGGGGATACAAAAAACATGTAACCATTCGGTTTAATGAAAGCGATAATATAGCTCAGGTTTCGGATATTCTCAACAAAAAAAAAGGTACATATACGACCAAACCCAACGTTCAAGACCTTATTTCATGTTTTTATTTTTTACGCAGTAAACTAGATGTATCTTCCATAAAGCAAAATGAATTTGTGGTGGTAAACTTATTCTTTGATGAATCGAATTATGCCTTTAAATTTAAATTTTTGGGGAAACAAACAATAAAAACCAAATTTGGATATGTGAAAACCCTAAAATTTAGACCCTATGTGCAGTCTGGAAGGGTTTTTCGCAGCAACGAGAGCATTACCCTTTGGGTAAGTGACGACAATAATAAAATCCCCCTACGCTTACAAGCAAGTTTGCGCGTTGGTAGCATCACCGCGGACTTAGATGAATTTAAAGGTCTTAAAAATCCATTTGAAATTGTTGTTCAGAACTAGCACGTCAATAGCGCTCATAGCTGTAGTTTTTCTTACAGCGTGTAGCTGCAATACCAAAAAAACGACAGAAATCATACCGCCCCCAAAAGCCGAGGTTTTTGCCTTTGGCTATAACCTCAATAATTTTGAGGTTGTTCGAGACACCGTGCAAAAAGGCGACACCTTTGCCGATATTTTTTTAGAAAATGGATTTAACTATTCACAGATATATAATATCAATCGCAGAACAAAAAAACAGTATAATTTTAGAAAAATTCAGCCCAAAAAACTGTACACGTTTTTGTTTGCCAAAGACTCGATAGCCAGCCCTGTTGCTTTTATCTACCAACCCTCTTTGTTAGATTATGTAGTGGTGCATTTGCAAGATTCCATTTATGCGCAAAAGCATAAAAAAGAAGTAACACTTCGTATGTTTGAGGCGCAAGGCGTAATCACCAGCTCACTCTCCGAAACGTTAGAGGCTCAACGCTTAACGCCCCTTTTGGCATTTGACTTATCGGATATTTATGCGTGGAGTATTGATTTTTTTCGTCTTGAAAAAGGCGATAGATTTAAAGTAATTTATTCTCAAAAATATGTCGATGACTCTATCAATGTAGGGTTAAATCGTATACATGCTGCCTATTTTGAGCACCGTAAAAAACCGTATTATGCTGTTGAATTTGAGTCTGATCCCCAGCGAGGAATTACCGAATATTTTGATGAACAAGGGAAAAACTTGCGTCGTGCTTTTTTGCAAGCACCCGTTCAGTTTTCGCGCATTTCATCACGCTACAATTTACGCCGCCGTATTTCTTATTACGGGCGCACCAAACCTCATTACGGCACTGACTTTGCCGCACCTGTAGGAACCCCCATTCGCACCACGGCAAACGGAACTGTTGTTGCCGCAGGCTATACCCGAGGCAATGGTAATTATGTAACTATTCGACATAATGGGACTTATCGCACACAATATTTACATATGAAAAAGCGCTTAGTTAAAAAGGGGCAACATGTCCAGCAAGGCGATATTATCGGCACTGTAGGTATGACGGGCTATACCTCGGGTCCACACGTGTGTTATCGCTTTTGGAAAAATGGCAAACAAGTTGATCCATTTCGACAAGAACTTCCTGAAGCAAAAGCTATTGACCCCAAGTTAAAAGAACAATACATGGTTCAAATGCAACCCTTAAAAGAAACTCTGGACTGCATTGAATTTTACGAATCTGAAACAACAAATTAAGTATGTCATTGCCTAATATCAACCCAACAACAACCAAAAGCTGGAAGAAATTATCAACACTAGCTAAAACGCGAAAATCTTTGCAAGAATATTTTGCTGATGACGTTTCTAGAGCAGAAAAATTTTCTGTACAATGGGATCAATTTTTTGTAGACTATTCAAAAAACCACATTGACAAAGAAATTATGGATGCCCTTATTGCCTTAGCGCAAGAAGCAGGGTTAGCACAGGCACGAACGGCTTATTTTGGTGGGGAAACCATAAATCAAACCGAGGGACGAGCGGTGTTGCATACCGCACTAAGAGCACCATCAAATGCCGATATTCGTGTGGATGGTGAAAATGTAGTTCCTCAAGTATATAAGGTTCGCAAGCAAATCAGAACACTTAGTCAATCCGTTATTGACGGGAGCAAGAAAAGTGCTTCGGGTAAAGCTTTTACAGATGTAGTAAATATTGGCATTGGCGGTTCAGACTTAGGGCCTTTTATGATTACCGAAGCACTGGGGTATTACAAAAATCACCTAAACACGCACTTTATTTCTAATGTTGATGGAGATCACGTCATGGAGGTACTCAAAAAGGTAAACCCTGCAACAACCCTTTTTGTAGTGGTTTCCAAAACCTTTACAACTCAAGAGACGCTTTCGAATGCTACAACTGCCAAAAAATGGTTGGTAGCTGCTTTGGGAGAGGATGCGGTTGCTGCACACTTTGTTGCCGTTTCAACCAATCTTCCTGCCATTGATGCCTTTGGGATTCAACCTGAAAATGTACTCCCCATGAATGATTGGGTGGGTGGTCGCTTTTCGCTTTGGAGTGCGGTGGGCTTGTCTATTGCATTGGCGGTAGGCCCCGATCACTTTGAAGCGTTACTCGACGGCGCCCATCAAATGGATAAACATTTTGAAACGACACCATTTGAGGAAAACATACCTGTTACTTTGGCGTTGCTTACGGTGTGGTACAATAGTTTTTTGGGGGCACAGTCTGAGGCAGTGATTCCCTACACACAGTATTTACATCGCTTGCCAGCCTATTTGCAGCAAGGAATTATGGAGAGTAACGGAAAGTCTGTTGACAGAAAGGGCGATGCGGTTACTTACGAAACGGGGAATATCATTTGGGGCGAACCCGGAACGAACTCTCAACACGCCTTTTTTCAATTGATGCATCAAGGCACTAAGCTTATTCCAGCGCATTTCATAGGTTTTGTACAGTCATTGCATAAAAACGTCGATCACCACGACAAGTTGATGGCAAACTTTTTTGCCCAAACCGAGGCACTTATGAACGGAAAATCGGAAATTCAAGTACGTGACGAATTGACCCAAAAAGGAATTCATGGAGATGCCTTAGAAAAGCTTCTGCCATTTAAAATTTTTGGAGGTGATAAACCCACAACAACACTACTCATCGATAAGCTTACACCAAGCACCCTCGGGGCGTTAATAGCCATGTATGAGCACAAAATTTTTGTTGAAGGTGTGATATGGAATATCTACAGTTACGATCAATGGGGCGTAGAGCTGGGTAAACAGTTAGCAAATGTTATTTTAAACGAGTTTGAGGGTTCTCAAAAAGAAATCCACGACGCCTCGACAGAGCAGTTACTTGCCCGATATCAAAGGGGTAAGGGCTGAATATCTTTTAGGCGTAGTTGTACGGATACATTTCCCTGCCAATGATTCTCCTCTAAGGAAAAAGCAATTCGAAGTGGGCTTCCAGTTTTTACAAGTGAAAGCTTATCGCCCAGCCCGAAACCAATCGCATCTATTGGAGAACTGTTTGCTTGTACAAAACGGGCTTTAAGGTGATCATTTTCTTTTCCTACGCATTTGGCATTGCCACTATCTACTACGCCCTCGGCGTAAAACACAGGACTTCTGTTTTCAGGGCCAAAGGGTTCCATTTGCTTTAATATACGTAGTGTTTTTTCTGTTATAGCACTAAAAGGCAACGCCACATCTACTTCCAAAACAGGTTCTTTTTGTTCCGCCAAAAGTGTTTTTTTCACTTCCTGCTCAAAAGCTGTTTTGAAAAGGGGATAGTCACTTTCGTTAAGCGTTATACCTGCTGCATATTTGTGCCCACCAAACTGAATAATGTGTGCGCTACAGGATTCGATAGCAGCATATACATCAAACCCGCGTACCGAACGCGCCGATGCCGCTAGAACACCTTCCCCAGCCTGTGTAAACACTAGCGTTGGGCGATAATATGTTTCGATGAGCCTTGATGCTACAATTCCAATTACTCCTTTGTGCCAGTGCGGTGCGTAAACGACTGTTGCTGAGTTTTCTGCTTCATTGTTCGCTTCAACTTGCGCTAATGCTTCTTGAGTAATTTCCTGTTCTACACTTCTTCGCGAAGTATTAAAGGCTTCAATGGCTTCAGCCATGGCTGTGGCTTCTTCGGCGGAATTCGAAAGCAACAATTCTACAGCATATAAACCGTGTTTCATGCGCCCAGCAGCATTGATTCGTGGAGCCATTCCAAATACCACATCGGAGATAAGTTGTCCTCCTGTTTTATTACGTATAAGCACTTCTAGTCCAGGTCTTGGCGCGATGTTAAGTTGTTGCAATCCTAAAAATGCCAATACGCGATTCTCACCTGTAATCGGGACAATATCGGCAGCAATAGCAACAGACACAAAATCCAAATAAGCAATGAGAGTTTCCAAATCACCCCCTTGCTTTTGAACAATTCCTTGCATGAGCTTAAATCCAACCCCGCAACCGCACAGTTCTTTGTACGGATAGGCGCAATCGTTACGTTTGGGATCTAAAATTGCCAGTGCATTTGGAAGGGTGTCGCTTGGGGTATGATGATCACAGATGATGACATCTATTCCCAATGAAGTAGCATATTCAACTAAATCCACTGCCTTTATACCACAATCTAGTGCAACCATACACCTGATGTTTTCCCTTTTTGCTACGTCAATGCCTTGTTTTGAAAGACCATATCCTTCGGCATAACGTTCAGGTATATATGATGTTACTGGAACTTCTTGACGTTGTAAAAAATGGGTGAGCATAGCAACCGAAGTGGTACCATCTACATCATAATCACCAAAAACCATGATAGACTCCTTTTGCTCAATAGCTTGACATAATCGTGCAACAGCCTTGTCCATGTCTTTCATCAAAAAGGGGTCGAAAAGTTGCTTCAATTTGGGTCTGAAATAGGTTTTAGCTGCCTCGTAGGAATCGATACCTCGCTGTGCCAATAACGTGGCGATAACATCATTTACGCCCAAACACTCTTGTAAATGGGAAATAATGGTTTTCTCGGGTGTAGGTTTATGGATCCAGCGCATATCAGTTTCCTTCAATAACAATAACAAATTCCCCTTTCGGAGGGTTTTGGGTAAAATGTGTTATGAGCGTAACAAGTGTACCACGTACGGTTTCTTCAAACTTCTTGGAAAGCTCTCTGGACACACTCGCATTTCTGTCTTCGCCAAGGAAGTTGGCGAGTTGTGTAAGTGTTTTAAGCAATCTATGTGGCGACTCGTAAAACACCATAGTTCGTTGCTCATCTATAAGTTCTTTAAGACGCGTTTGCCGCCCCTTTTTTTGAGGTAAAAATCCTTCAAAGACAAAGCGTTCTGAAGGCAATCCGCTAAGGGTCAGTGCTGGAATTAATGCGGTTGCACCGGGAAGTGCATGCACAAGGATTTTGGCCTCTACACATGCTCGAACCAACAAAAATCCTGGATCTGAAATCCCAGGACTTCCTGCATCAGAAACTAAGGCAATACAGCTGCCTGAAGACAAATCAGCTATAATTTTTGGTAGCGCTTTATGTTCGTTATGCATATGATAAGAGCGCATAGGCGTGCTGATTTCATAATGCTTTAATAGCTTTATTGTGGTCCGGGTGTCTTCTGCCAAAATGAGTTCGGCATTGCGAAGCACCTCTATCGCTCTAAGCGTGATATCGCTCAAATTGCCAATAGGCGTTGGCACCAACCAAAGTCCCGAATCTGTATTATGTGTTGTAAGGTCTTCCAAGCGAGTTTAGTTTTGTGTTCGCATTTAGGTGTACAAATGTGCAATATGTGCCAAAAAGGCCTCTAGATCTTGTTGTTTTGTGCTCCAGTCGTAGTCGGGTTGTATTTGCTGTTCAATAAAAGCTTTTGCTTCTTCATAATTTTCTTTAGAGCTCAGCATTGACATGATGCGCTGAAAATCAGTGTTGTTTCCTTCAAAAAGGCTTTCTACAAAAGGGTGCTGAACCATTTCAAATTCTGCTTCCTTTACGGGATTTTGTAGTATCTCTTCAAGGGCAGATGGACTATTCACCGCTTCGACAATAGGCTCTTTTATGATTTCTGATGTTGGGGTTATGAGGTCAAGTATCGCCAGCGCTTTTTGTTGTATATCCGAAATACGCATACGGCTTCTGTGACGTAAAATTTCATGCGCCAAGCTCATTAATTCCTTTTCAGCAGTGCTATGAATAACTTTTTCTTCCTCCATAATTTTAACTGTCTAAATTTAATACTTTTGAATGGTTCCTACGTATTATGACGTTAGGATAATAAAATTAAAGTATGTTTCTCGAAAACACATCGCAAAATAATGAGTCGTTTGGCTGGATTGAAGTCATTACGGGTTCTATGTTTTCGGGCAAAACGGAAGAATTGATTCGAAGGTTAAAACGCGCCACATTTGCCAAGCAAAAAGTAGAGATTTTTAAGCCAGAAGTCGACACTCGTTATGATGACAATAAGGTGGTCTCACACGACGCAAATGAAATAATCTCTACGGCAGTTCCTGCTGCCGCAAATATTCGGCTACTTGCCGATAACTGCGACGTGGTGGGGATAGACGAAGCCCAATTTTTTGACGATGAAATTGTTTCAGTTTGCAATGATTTGGCAAACAAAGGCGTGCGGGTTATTGTTGCCGGATTGGACATGGACTTTAAAGGAAATCCTTTTGGCCCCATGCCAAACTTGATGGCGATTGCCGAGTATGTAACCAAAGTACATGCGATTTGTACGCAAACTGGGAAGTTGGCACATCATAGCTTTCGTAAAAATGAAAACGATAATTTGGTGATGCTGGGAGAGACTGAAGAATATGAACCTCTAAGTAGAGCTGCTTTTCACAAAGCAATGACCAAAGAAAAAGCACAAAAAATGGAGGCAACTAGCAAAGTAGCTCCATCTGTTAAACGAAGAAAGGCTTAAGGCGATATGTGCGAAACAATTCTTGAAATTCATTTGCCCAACCTGCGGCACAATTATCATTATCTGCGAAAAAGATTAGCCCCTGATACGAAGCTTCTGGCAGTAGTAAAGGCTTTTGGCTACGGCAGTGATGCGGAAGTGGTTGCCCAGTGTCTTTCAGATTGTGGGGTTGATTATTTTGGAGTGGCGTATGTCCAAGAGGGAATTGCGTTGCGAAAAGCTGGAATTACCCAACCCATTTTGGTGCTTCATCCGCAAGAACCAAACCTGCAATCTCTAATTGAATATAAGCTCACACCAGGTCTTTATAGTCAGCGCATTTTGGAAGCATTTATTGATGCATTAAAACAGCATGAAACGGAAATGTATCCTGTGCATATAAAATTTAATACAGGACTTAACCGTTTAGGATTTCAACCCGATGAAACGGAAAGACTTTTGGATCTTCTAGAAGAAAACAAAAAGTGGATATCGCTAAATGGGGTGTATTCGCATTTAGCGGCCTCTGATGATTTAAAAGAAGATTCATTTACGAAAGCTCAATTAAACAAATTCGATGTAATTGCAGACACCATAAAAGCCGTTTACCCGAACACCCTTTTTCATGTGCTGAATACCTCTGGCGTATTGAATTACCCACAAGCACAGTACAATATGGTGCGTACTGGAATTAGTCTTTATGGCTATGGAAATACTCCCGAAGTGGATATACAATTAAAACCCATAATAACCTTAAAAACAGTTATTTCTCAACTTCATACGCTTGAAGAAGGTGCGTCTTTGGGTTATAATCGCAACTTTGTTGCGACGACTAAAACCCGAACCGCAACCCTTCCATTGGGTCATGCCGACGGGATAGGGCGTATTTACGGCAATGGCAACGGCTTTGTTTGGATTCATGGAAAAAAAGCACCTATTTTAGGTAATGTGTGTATGGACATGATTATGGTGGATGTTACCAATATTGAATGTTATGAAGGGGATGAGGTCATTGTTATTGGACCAAACGCAAGCGCTGAGGCATTGGCAAATCATGCGGGAACCATTTCTTACGAATTCATTACAGGACTTTCACAGCGAATTCAGCGCAAGGTTATTGATTGAGTGTTATAAATACAACATATTGTTATTTTTTTGATAAAGGGTTAATCACATGCCAATTTAAAAGACTTATGCCGTACATTCGCACCAAAATTTAAGATATGCGCGTAGCAGTAGTAGGCGCCACCGGAATGGTTGGTGAAGTCATGTTGCAAGTGTTGGCAGAACGCCAATTTCCAATCACAGAATTGATACCCGTAGCTTCGGCGCGTTCAGCGGGAAAACAGTTGGATTTTAAAGGTCAATCATACACGGTTGTTGAGCTTGAAGACGCAGTTGCCTTAAAACCCGATGTTGCTTTGTTTTCTGCTGGAGGTGATATTTCATTGACCTGGGCACCAAAATTTGCCGCAGTTGGCTGTACGGTTATTGACAATTCATCGGCGTGGCGAATGCACCCCGACCACAAACTTATTGTTCCTGAAATCAACGCAGATATTCTTACTGCCGAAGATAAAATTATTGCCAATCCAAATTGTTCTACTATCCAAATGGTGATGGCACTCGCGCCTATTCATCGCGCTTTTGGTATTGAACGCGTTGTGGTTTCTACATACCAATCCATTACTGGAACTGGCGTAAAAGCGGTGCAACAACTTGAAAATGAATATAAAGACATAGAAGGAGAAAACGCATATCCGCACCCTATTCATCGAAATGCCTTGCCACACTGTGATGTTTTCTTGGATAATTTATACACCAAAGAAGAGATGAAATTGGTCAATGAAACACATAAAATTCTAGATCCAAACATTCGGGTAACCGCAACTGCAGTACGAATTCCAGTCGTTGGTGGTCATAGCGAGTCGGTAAACCTTACGTTAAGTAATCCTGCTGAGTTAAATGAAGTACGTCAATTGCTTTCCGAAACACCAGGGATTGTAGTACAAGACGACCTTGCCAATAACAACTATCCCATGCCATTAAATGCGCATGGAAAAGATGAAGTTTTTGTGGGGCGCATACGAAAAGACACCTCTCAAGATAATGGGCTAAATCTTTGGATTGTTGCAGACAACCTACGCAAAGGCGCAGCTACCAATACCGTACAAATTGCGGAATATTTAGTACAAGCGGGTCTATTATAAGATTTTTTAGCGTATTGTAATTTTTTCTACCTTGGTAGTAAATTTATGATTATGCGCTTTGTATTTCTTTTATTGCTGGTTTTAATTTCATCCTGTGCTAAAAAAGCACCCATTATGTACCCTGAAACAAAGAAAGAAATTGTTATCGACAGTTTTTTTGGTCAAGCGGTAGAAGACCCGTATCGCTGGTTAGAAGATGACCGTTCCGCCGAAACGGAAGATTGGGTTTCTCGTCAAAATGAAGTCACCTTTGAGTATTTAGACAAGATTCCATTTAGAAATGAACTAAAAGAATCTTTAACTAAACTTTGGAATTACGAAAAACGTTCCACCCCTTTTGTTGAGGGCGATTATACCTATTTTTACAAAAACGACGGCCTACAAAATCATTATGTATTGTATCGCCAAAAAGGAGACGAAGCCCCAGAAGTATTTCTAGACCCAAACACTTTTTCCGAAGATGGAACCACTTCTTTAGCGGGTGTTCGATTTACCAAAGATGGAAGCCGATTGGCATACTTAATTTCGGAAGGCGGCTCTGATTGGCGTAAAATTATTGTACTTGATGCAGCCTCTAGAACCATTTTGGAGGATACGCTTACCAATGTAAAATTCAGTTCGGTTTCTTGGAAAGGGAACGATGGCTTTTTTTACTCATCTTATGATAAACCCGACGGTTCAGAACTTTCCTCTAAGACAGATCAACACAAATTATATTACCACAAATTAGGATCCCCTCAAGCTGAAGATAAAATAGTTTTTGGAGGAACAACAGACCAAAAACATCGTTATGTGGGTGGGTATGTTTCTGACGATCAACGTTTTTTATTCATTAGCGCATCGAACACCACTTCTGGCAACAAACTGTTTGTAAAAGACTTTAAAAATCCTACTTCCAAACTGATTACAATTGTAGACAACGAGGACTCAGACAGCTATGTACTAGACACAAAAGGAGAAACATTTTTCTTGGTAACCAATTTGAATGCGCCCAACAAGAAGCTTATAAAGACCACTATTGCATCGCCTTCGCCTGAATTTTGGGAAGACCTTATCCCTGAACAAAAAGATGTTTTGAGCATCAGTAGTGGTAGCGGCTATTTCTTTGCCGAGTATATGGTCGATGCGCTTTCTAAAGTGTATCAATACAACTACAACGGTAAGGTTATTCGTGAAATTGTATTGCCTGCGGCAGGTAGTGCAAG
>ENA-OUOG01001319-OUOG01001319.1-marine-metagenome-genome-assembly--contig:-NODE-1319-length-29187-cov-10.259567_pt1 | contig 29187 bp, 56 predicted proteins | sample MGYA00248635_ERZ508505 | MGnify/ENA primary metagenome ERZ508505 (study PRJEB26176, sample SAMN06267871) | marine metagenome | isolation source: Saanich Inlet, British Columbia, Canada | place: Pacific...
GTTACCGAATGTAGGAATGCGTTTAGGTTTATCACTAGGCTTTAGTTCTGACCATTTAGGATGATAGTAGTATGCTTGACATTTTCCGTTCTTAGCTTTCTCTGCTCTCAATGTTTCCATTGGGAAATGACTTACTTGAGTGATAACGGTCTTTGCCTTATTGTAAATTACTTGCACAGCACCTTGACCAAGTAGCTTGTAGTCATTAACTAGCTTACGCATACAAGAAGGCTTGAGAAGTAGCTTCATCTTTGCATACATCTCTGGCTTCTCTTTGCTATCTAGTGCATCAAGTCCTCTACCGTAAATCATCTCGGTAATACCATTGATACAACAAGCATTGGTAGGGCTACCTAGATACTTTTCTATTAAGGACTCAAAGTAATCCTGCCCATCATCTCCTGTAGTGTATAATACCCAGTCTTTACGGTCATCTTCAATAACCTCTGGAGATTGGTAGCCACTTAAATTAACAACCTTAATGCTATTCTTATAAGCCTTTGGCTGTTGTACTGTGTTTACTAATTTAACTCTGTTTTTCATACTATAATACTATATACTCGTCAGCACCATCATTACGCTCTGTGTAACGCTCTGGGTAGGCGAATACTTCTTTTTTATTTGTCTTACTTGTGATGTACACTAAATCTCTATAAAGTACATCAGTAGTTGTAGTCAGTTCTAGTGTATATATCTGGTCCTCCTTAAATGTTATCGTAGGGGTCAAGCTAATCTCAATGTAGTTTCCATTAGAAGATGCTGACCAGGTAAATAAAACATTACTTTCTGCTTTGCTAGTTCCATTCTCTGTTAAAGTTATAGAGGCTGCATCTAGGTCTGCTGAAGCAAAAGACGAAGGTATAATACTAAACGTCTGCTCGGTTTCTATTGGTCTTAATCGTATCACAAAAGGATAACCTAAAGACCTTGTTTTTGTTTTTATTACGCATAAAAAAAGAGGGCTATTGCCCTCTTTCTTTCTCACTATACTCGGTTATTACGGAGCAGGAGTTCCATCATCATTACTGATTACATCTAAGAAAGCACCAACGATTGAATTTGCAGGAGTTCTTTCCATAGCAGTAAGAGTAAGCGTGTACCCAGAGAAGTCTCCCATTGCAGTTCCAGTTACAATAGTACCTCCAGTAACATCAGCTCCATGCTCTCTACCAACTAACAAAAAGTTTCCATTATAGTCCTCTACTACAACCTGTGGGCGACCAAAAGAAAGGAGTTTCAACTGATGGTTGTCCTCTTTAGTAATTTGTAATAGGGTAAGTTCTAATACTTGCTCAAAAACAACAGTACCATTTTCACGAGTAGCCTGAATGTTTTGAGTTAATGAAGAATCTCTGTTGAGCGCATATTGAAATGTATTAACTCCAGTAAACTCGGTGTGAGCAATAGAATCATCTGAACTAAGGTCAAATGAATTGCCACTATTAATGAAGTAAACATTTTTTAGCCCACCAATAAGACCCTTACAAGCAAGTAGTCTTCCGTTTGATATTGTTTCGCAAGCCATATTTGTTTTTTACTTATTAAAAAAGGGTAGGCAGGCTCTTGGCTTACCTACCCTTCTTCGTTATACAATTATTTTATTATGCTAGTGTTAATAACACTAAGTCAGACCCAATTCCGTACTGTACACCAGCAGTAAAGCGCATGATGACACGAACATTTTGAGAACCATCTAGGTCAGCCATATCAATAACTTTAACCTCGTTGTGGTCAGATAATAGACCAGTACCGAAGAATAAGTTAGAAGCCTCACCTGCTACGATGTGGTCAGATGGCATACCTGGAGCATGCTGAATCTTAACACCATCAAAAGATAGAGCGTTTCCGTTGCTGTACCATTGAGAACCTTTGTTATCTGTACCAGCAGCACCTAATCCAGAAGCACCGAATCCACCTAATGAACGGATGTATGCTTTGTAAGCTACAGTTGGAGCGTAGATAGTAAGGTCTTCTCTACCATAAACAGCAGAAGGAACTGAATCAAGTACGTTCTCTAATAGAGATACGATGTTTGATGAGCTGAATGAAGTCTCAGCCCCGTTAGCAGCATCAACAACAGAAGCATCAGCAGCCATAAGAGTTGTGAAACCATCAAACTCACCAGCAGTAGCGTTAACACCACCCCAGATGTTTTGCTCAGTCTTCTCAGCTACTTTACCAGCTACATGAGCGATAAGGTAGTCAGCGAATTTTGGAGGAAGTTGGTCAAATGCACCAACACCCATTTGGATAGCCTCCCAATCAGAACGGAAGTCTTTTTTACAAAGCTCAATGTTCACTTGGAACTCTTCTGGTTGAAGAATACGCTCTGTTAAAGTGATGTTTCCTGTGTCAGCGAAGTCACAGCTTGCATCAGCGATTAATGAAGAAGCATCAAGTTTCTTGATAACTTCTTTGTACTTTACGTTTGGTTTGATACCAATCGCATTCTCATTCAGGGTCTTTCCTGAAAGTAACGCAGCAGAGATATACTGTCCAGCAAACTCTCCAGCGTAAGTAGTTGTAATTGAAGTAGTAGTAGCCATTTTTTATTTAAATTACTTGTTAAACATTTTTTCGTACACAACACTCATTGTATTGCGTGGTCTTGCACCTGAAAAGAAGTTAGGTTTAACTTCTGATTCAACCTCTGGCGTATGAGCGATAGGCTCGGCAGCAGGTTCGTCAGCAGATAAATCTACTTTCTCTTCTTCTTTTTGCTCTGATAATTCTTCAGCAGGAATCTCTGTTTCCAACTCATCAGAACCCATTTTTTCAACCATTGCTTCGTACATAGCCTTCATTTCAGCTAGAGCAGCCTCAAATTCGTCTTTAGTAACGTAAGCAGGTTCTTCTTTTACTGGAGCTTCTTCAGCAGGAGCTTCTTCTCCTTCTTCAGCTAGCTCAACAGCATCATTTACTTCTATCTCTTCCGCAGATAATTCCACTTGCTCTTCTTGCTCTACAGCAGGTTCAGCTTGTGGCTCTTCAGCAGAAAGTAGAACAGACTTTAGTTTGTCTACAATTTCACTTGCTTTCATAAATACTTAATTTATATTAGGTTAACTATTGATTACTTTTTCTGTTGTATTTTCGCTAAATGCGACCTATACCTTGATTAATCATATTGCCTCTACAACACTTACGGCTATAAAGCCCATTCCTGCACAAACAAGCTCTTCTAGACTCTCTAGGGCTTGTTCTGCTTGGATTATATCTATTGTTATTTCTTCTAACCATAATTCTGCACCTTTTGTATAAAGAATATAATGTCCCATACAGTAGCAGTACCTCCGTTAGCTGTTATCTTCCATTGACTACCGTTGCTTACAAAGTTTGAGTCAGCATAGTATTGGAATATAGCGTGATGGTCGTGAGTAGCATCATTGCCTTTAGGGAATGTAATAGTGTCCCTGATTCTATCATAAGGAGTTCCGTTACCGCCCTCAAAGTGCATCTCTAAATAAGTCTGATTAGCATTAGGAGCAGAATACTTAAACACTACTGTCATCAGGTAAGTGTCATTCTCTGTATCTGCTGTTACTTTCTGCGTTGAAGAATTATAATAATCAACACCTGTGTGACTTTTATAAACGCTACCTGCATCATTAGGAAGTACAACCTCTGTATCTAACGCCAACGCTAACTTATTAGATGAGGTATAAGTAGAGTCATCATACCTAGCCCATCCAAGACTTGAGTCTGCTCCACCTCTAGGATATATCTTTACCCATTCTCCATTCCAAACCGTATAAACACCCGAAGGGGTGGTTACATAAGCACCTTCTTCTATCTTGTAAAAGGCTCTTTCCTCTTCGGTGTTTACATCAACCTGTACTTTGTAAGATGTGTTCTTTATCATTTTTTAACACAATTAGGAACTCTTTTGCCGTTTTTCATTTTCCATCCATCTTGCTTGTAGCCTTCCCAGCACAAGTCAACATCAATGTTTTCCAGTTCTTCCAATCCTCTTAACTTGGATTCTACCCAGTTTTTCATGCTTTTGCCTCCCCAAAGCAGATATGATATTGTACCGCATGCCTCTGGCTTTGATGCATCGTAATAGGCTTCTGCCCTGCTGAGATATGAGTAAATGCGTTTTAGAGTTGGCAAAGTGAATTTTTCTTTTCGTGCTAATTGTTGCGCACGAACTTTTCCTACTTGGGTAGCGCATTTATTTCCTAATTCCTGATTTCGTTTAATACCTAATTTAGCGTTGTTAGAGGCACTATCTGGGTAGCCTCCATAAGATTCTAGCTCTACTTCTTCTTCAAGAGCAGATAATGCTTCTAAAAGAGCATATTCCGCTTGTAATTCCTCAAAGCAATCTGCGCAAAGCTCTTCCTCAACGTCTTCTTTAGGTCTATCAGAGTTGTCAGTAAAATAACCTTCAATAGAAAAGCCCTTAACACGACCTGTTTTAACAAATTCATCCCAAACTTCTTCATTATTTACTTTTACAGACACCATCCAAGTGCCTTTTGCCATATTTAGGTTGTATAATGCAGATTTATCCTTCTTCTCATCCTCTACAATCCAAGATTCAACTACAGACATGCCTTTTAGTTGATATTCATGCTCTAGCGTTGAATTATTCTGATTACCTCGTGCTAAAAAGAGTTGAGATGCCTTTCTGACCGTATCTTCGCTAAAAAATATCTCATACTCGTCACCAAGCTCGTTTCTTCGGTAAATTTTCTTGTTAGGAATGAGTGCTGGACCCATTAGTATGCGTTTTTCATTGTTTACCTCCGCTAATTCTATCTTTTGCGACTTTAAAGCAATGAAATCCTCTTCAATAGCAGGGTTTTCTACTATTGAGATAGCCTGAATGCCTGATTCTAGGCTTTCTTCATCTATAAATAGTTCAAAGACTTCCATATAAGGATAACTTATTAGTTAATATTCGTTTTAAATTGAGGCAGCCACTATAGTCTTACGAGCCATCTCCTGAGCTGTGGTTACTTCAGACTCTACTACATAAGCCTTAATTGGCTTATCTTGCATTGATGCTAGTGCTTGTGCAATTTGTGTTTGCTGAGATGCTCCCACTACATTAAATGAAGGAGACATCATTGCTGCTCCTCCACCTTGAGATGTTAGCATCGGTGATGGCATTTCAGTTCTAACATACTTTTGTTTAGCAATCATAGCTACATTAGCAAGACCAGCAGCTAAAGCAACACCTTGAGCAATTTGCGCTCTAACAGGAGATGTAGGGTCTCCAATAACTAACTGAGAACCATAAGCAAGGAATGCGTTTCTATACACCTCAACAATAGCTTGAGCCATTTGAACTGCTTTTTGTTGCTTAAATCTCTTTTCGTTTATCTCATTCTCCTTCTCAACAAGGGCAGCTTCGTTTCTGGCTATCTGCTGATTAATCTTATCTCTTTCTTCAGCAGAAAGTTGTTCGTTTGCAAGTCGCTTTCTTAGTTCGTCATTAAGAGCAGTTGTTTTATTTTGCTGTATAGCTATCTCTCTTTCTGCTTGCGCCTGTAACAAACCATTTAACGATGATGCTAGTTCAATGAAACCATCAACCGCAGCTTTTAATGTGTCTTTCTCAGCTTCTGCAATATTGCTTCTTCTGAGTCTTAGGTCATCAAGTACAATTAATGCTTCATCTAATTTTCTTCCAGCCTCTTCATCAGTTGCTGCTAGTATTCTTAATATCTTAATTCTGGATTCTAAAACTCTAATATCAGAGTCAAGTTGCTTCTTCTCGGTATCAAGAATCTCTTTTAGTCTTTTATCAGCAAGCTTTGCCTCTAATTCAGCCATTCTAATGTTATGACCCTTTCTTGATAAGAATACTTTAAGGTCAGAGTTCCTCTTATCTTGCGCAATCTTATCTTCTCTCTCGGCAGATTCTTTAGCTAACTTCTCTTCGGTTTGTTTTATTAGAACAGCATAATATTCAATAATAGCTTGTCTAGCCTGATTGTAACCCTTACCTTGTTTTAATGAGGCTATCTCGTAAGCTCTTTGAGATTCAAGAGCAGCTATTTCATTCTCGGCTCTTAATTCTTTTGCTTTCTGTATGTATGAATTAAAAACCTTTAAGTTGCTATCAAATATCTTTTCCTGCTCCTTAGCCTCTTCTGGGCTTAGGAATATATAGTTAGTTCTTTGAGTAGCTTGCTGAATTATAGATTCTCTTTCATTAGCTACATAAGCTAGACCAGAACCTAGTTTTGATAGAAGAACAAGAGATTCTTTAATAATTTCATTCTCCTTCTCTAAATTTATTCTTGTTTGGTTTAAGTCTCTATTATATCCTTTTCTATCCTGAAGTTCAATTATATTAGCTATTGCTTCATTATTTTTTATAATCTGCTCTTCGGTGATATTTATTCCTTTATTTACATCTTCAATATCTTTTTTGGCTTGAAGTAATTCTTTTTCCTTCTCTTCTAATAGGATTACTTTTTTTATGTATTCATCAGCTAAAGCCACTTGCTCTGCTTCTGTTAAGTTTTTATTTTCAAGTATCTTTTGTAGATTCTTCTCTCCAGCAGCTAGAGACTTTAACAGCATCAGTCTTCTTTCTGTTGGAGCTTCTGAATCTAAAAAGTTTTGTCTCAATTCCTTTAATGTTCTACCTTGAAGTATAGCCTCTGCGTTAAATTCTTTTACGGCATCAGTAGCTTCTTTTTGACTCTTTCTAAATATCTCAAAGGCAGCAATGGCAATTTGAACCCCAACAACAACACCCAAAGGACCTATAAATGCATCTTTAAGTTTTCCTATAACAGTCTCTCCCTCCTTAACACCATCAGCCATCTGTCCAAGTATAGTAGTCAACTGCGTTAAGTTGTTACCCATACCCTGAATACCATAAGGAGCATCCGATATAGTACGACCAAATTCAAGAACTGCTGTGTTTGCAAGACCAGAACTTACGCCTGTACCCTTAACTTTTTCGTTAAGAATATCAAGTTCATCCTGCATCTTCTTAATGGCAGTTGACGACTTAACAAATCCTTTGGTAAGCCCCTCAATCTTAACCTTACCATCTTCAGTTCTTACCTGAAGGTTAAATGTTATATCTCTAATTTCTTGGTTTGCCATATCTTATATTTATTAGTCGTTTTGCTTGTTTAAATGTCAATGGGAGTTCGTTATTGCCAATAGCAAGGTCAATATCTGCATCTCCTGTAATATTATCGTAACCTTGAAGAAGGTCTATTATACTCTTAACCATAATAGTTAATTAATTCAAAATCGGTTTTGCCATCTGCTAGATTTGTTGTCATAGCATTTATTCTATATTTTCTACTATTGATAACTATAACATCTGATAGGTCTATATCAATAATCTTGCTTATCGGTAATACAGCATTAACTCTAATTAATCTGGTAGTTGGGTTGAATACATTTTGTATATAAGACTTATAGTACCTTTCAAACAATGAATTAGATGCATCTACATTTGTATATTCATTTTTCTCTAATCCGAAGTGTAATGTTTTAGAGTTGTTGTTTGTTATTGTCTCTAGGTTTGATGGCATGTTAATGCTCGCTGAGGTTGTAATCTCTTTAACCGTAGACCTATCAATAAGTCCAATACTATCATTAGCACTTTCTGATGCTACATATAGAATTAATGGACTTCCTAAATACGCTTCTTCATTATCACTCACAAAGTAACCGCATTGAATATCGGTGCTTACACCTGTACTAGAAATATCAATAAGCTTCTCGTACTTTGCATGATGGAAGTCAGGCTCTACTTTGTAGATTTCCCCATCTAAATTTCCTGTTTGCGTGTACTCATTACCTCCCCATTCTACATCACTAAGCTCTTGCAAGTGTTGATTAGCAAGTATAGTTTTAGTGTCCTTATACTTAAAGAATATTTCTTTGTAAGGTAATGCAGAATCAATCTTAGATTCCGTTATATCTATATACTTAGTTATATCATGTTCTTTAGATTCGTAGAAGTCATCTAGCGGTTTAACTTGTATATTACTAGAATCATCAACATAAGCCACTAAATTGAACATCTTGAATAAGCTAGAAAGGAAGTCTATAATCTTCATCTCTGGCATCTGCTCCTTGATGTTAAAGTCAAATGATTGGCTGTAAGTTTTATTACTTACCGAGAATGAATCTTGACCTGAAGTTGCTCCTGAATATGAGCATTTCCAACTCATAGATGAGAAGCTAGAACTACTTTCGTAAGTTCGTATGTATGCTTTATACTTGTAGCCATGAACTAAAGGGTCAAGTACAGTAACCACCGTATCTCCAATAAGCCTATTTTGCTCTTGATATAATTCATAACCAGAGCCTGTATCTCGGTAAATAACCACATCATACATGAAATTAGTATATGATGAAGAACTACTTACTGTAGTTTCAAAGGTTAATACATCGGCAGTTCTAGTAGACTCATCAATCATTACCCCTTGTGTATCTGATTGTACCTTTAGAACAATAGATGTTGCGTTCTCACTAGGATTAAATCCACTAACAACATTAAGTGGTCCTACAGGTATCTCTAATGCACCCTTCTTTCTATGACACCACATATAGAGGTTTGACATCTCTGGGTAAGTAGAATTATCCTTAAAGAAACTGGTTGATGAGAAAGTTATCTCACTATACTTAGACTCAATAGCATCTAGTATCTTTCTTAATTGTATAGCGTATTTAAGCTCAAGGAACTTTACCCCCTGAACTGTGCCATTGTAGTATAAGTTACCTGATTGTTGCGATGGTCTTCCAGAATCGTAATATAAACGCTGGTTGTGTGTTATTAAAGGAATTAGGCATCCATCGGAATCAGCAGCAGAAGTTAATGCTGTTCTTACGTCATCCGCAGCATATCCTTTGTCAATATCAAGGTCGTCTAAAGAGAATAACTTGTCCTCACCCAGTACATCTTTTAATTCTACAATAGAACCAAAGAAAGTAACTCTATAAGAAAACGGCTTGTTATCTCTCATGTCCACACCATCAAGACGAAGTTTACCGTTTCTAAATGGAAGACTATTCAGCTCAATCTTTGCATCCTTTCTTATACGAGCATCAAACCCATCCTGAATCTCATAGTTGTAGTAATGGATGAATATCTTATTATTGATTTTAGATGCAGGAACAGTAAATTGTCTAGTAAATGTGGTAAATACCTTACTGACATCTTTAGCGTTCTTTATGCTTTGAGTGATAGAAACGCTTTCATCCTCAAACATCTCCACTCGCTCATAGGCATTTGTATCATCGTTTTTTATGTATAGCTGTATTGCTTGCATTAGCGCATTGTAGATATTAGGTCGTTAGCTTGCTCAACTTCTAAGGTGTATTCTACTACCTTATCATTTAGAGATGTTCTATAACTTACATCTGAACTCATTATATTAATAGGTCTTACAGTATTATCAACATGCATCCATACCTGCTCAGACATCATCATTTCGTCTATAGAATCGTTATATTCCTCAGCTACAAAACCAGTATTTATAATGTACCTTTTCTTACCTTTAGCATTTAGTTTCTTGTACTGATGCTCGTATTTACTATAAACTCCTCCTGCGGTAATGCTAGAAGATTTATATTGGTCAGAACTGAAGCTAGAAGACTCTATAGTTTTACCAAAGAACCATAATTCTTGTGGCATACCAAATCGGTTTACAAACACTACCTTGATAGGGTCGTATTTAGAGCAAGTTCTTTTTACCGTTACGGTAGTTCCAGCTACAGAGATATTACCTACAGTAGTAGTACCGATATTGTATTTAGTGACTACATCACTAGCTGTGTAGTAAAACACCCCTGCGGTGTCTTCTGGCAACCAGATGGTTCTTGAGGTTAGTAGCACACCATTAGCAGGTAAAGTAAAATCCTCGTCTTGGTCTTCAAAGAATGCATAAGCATCATAAGCATCAAAGGTTACTGTAGTATCAGATATAGGAGTTCCTGTTCCTGCTGTATTATCATAGATTTTAAGGTCTATAGAAACATCAGCAGACCATCCTGAAGATGAGTTGCCAGGATAGGTAGGCATAGTACCATTATATTCAATATCAATATAGTCTCTAATGAGTTCTGATATCTCAAAGTGTGCCTCATCAGGAGTCACCTTAGCTAAAGTGTATCTTAATGTGCTGTTTATTGTTATTTCTACTTTGAAGTACTCGCCACTTGCGTTACTCATTGATACGAAGTACGGACTTCTGACTCCTACGTTTGCCATTACTTGTTAGTTTTTTTATTTATTTCAGTTGTAATTCTTACTATTTCAGCTTGTATTACATCTGCTAAGTCTGCATCTATGCGAGGTGCAAAATCATTTTTAATATCTGTTAGCATATTATTACCCTTAATACCGTTCTTACCGATATTTCTAGCAATGATATACGCTAAACTTCCTATTCTATATTTCTTATTGGCATAACGCTCGCTTCGGATAGTCATACCCTTCTTATTCTCTAACCACTCTACTATCTTCCCAATAGGAGGTGCTTGCTTACCAGGCTCTCTACCGCCAGATATTACTTCTATGTACTTCCAACCCTCTATCTGTAAGCTTCTAGGTGTTACTTTTTTAATTAGTGTATTAGCAGCCTTACCACTAGCATACTTGTTGTCTTTAGTTAGCCTAGTTTTTATAGCATCCTTTACTTGGTCGCCATAGTAGTCTAATACTTTTTCTATTTCAGCATCTAAACTGACTAGCATATAGAAAGGTTGTTAGGTACTTCAATAATTAAATCAACTCCCCAGCCAGCTAGGTCGTTCTCAAACCTGTCTTTAAAGGGTTCGCATACTGGGTCACCGACTAATTGAAATTTATTAGTATATAAGTCACCCCTTTTTAGGTGGCTGATTAGTTCGTTGGCAATTTGTAATTGTGTATTATATACATCAATAAGATTGCTATCATCCTGTCTATCACCTTCGTCATTAGCGTTAAAATCCTTGCTGTAATCTACTACATCTAGGAATAGCATGTTAATGGTAACTCTTATTGTATTATCGGTTACTGTGCTGTTGCCTAATACAAAGTGAGATAGTGGGAATATAGTAGTCTTGTTCAAGTCTACCTGAGATATATCACCAAATGTTACATAATTAACAATAGGGTTTTCTCTAAGAAAACTTTTTATCTCTGTTATTACATCGTAAATACTTGTCATTTATATGATTCTTTTATTCTTTTTGCTTCTAATTCGTTTTTCTCACTCTCAAAGGACAACCAAGTCAGACATTTATATAAGCCCTGTTCTGCAATGTTGTCAAATTTTGTGACATCACCTCCAGCAAGAGCATATATTGATTGATACCAACCCCACTTCTCTCCGAAAGCTTGCTCTCTACTTCTGAAATGTCCTGTTCCTTCACCTTTTGAAGAGAAGAGTCCAGAGAATGTTTCGCTAATTTCATTCCTAAACGATAAAAAAAAACCATAGCTCCTATGGCAATACTCGTAGGCATGTACCTAAGTAGGTCTGCATATTTCTCACTACCCTCATAATCCTCTATTCTATATAAGTCCTTATTAGAACCTATAATCGGTCTGTATAAAACAGCCATAGCTCTATGAACTTCTTTCCAATCTGAGATGTATGAATCTAAATCCACATACTCACCAAAGGTTAAGTTCTTTAGGTTTGGGTGAAATCCAAATTCTATAGTTGCCCCATCACTACCCCTCATAGTAAACCTCTTTACCAAAGGAGTCTCCTCAGACAAACATTTATTTAGTTGAATAAGGATAGACTCAAATGCCGACATCGGTAACTTGTAACTATCTTTTAGTTGCAACCCACAGAATATCTCTAGTGCTTTGAGATTTAAGAAGTCTGTTGACTCCTCAGAGTCACTATCAATATTCTCTACCACTTGCATATACCTTTGGTACTTATCAAATGATATATAATCTAATCTTGCTGGTACTTTTACTTCTATGTCTAATACTTCACTCATCATATAGATAACCTTTATATTGTATTTTGTACCACATAAGAAAATCTTATAGTACTATAAATATTATTGATGAACAGATATAAGATATTTAGTTATCTTTATACAGCGAGGATAGCTTATGGTCCTAAACTTCTATGGAGACATAGTTGGTTCAGATACATCAAGACTGCCTAGTAACTGCGTTGGTACTCTTTACAAACCTTTGTGTGCGCCCACCAACATACAGACTAGCCAGCATTCTTCTTTTTATTTAAGGTTTGTAAGGGGGCGCAATATCCACTTCATAGTCTATACCGCTAGCTGTGCTTGCACCTTTGGGGTGCAGCACTAAAACTGTTGAATTCATTGAAATGGCTTACTCAACATAGCAGATATCCGTTTTACGTTGAATTCATTGAATTGAGTTACTCAACATGCTAGCTATTCATATTACATTAATTTTATCTATCGTACTATAAATTTAGCTTATAATAGGGCTTGGCTTGGGTATTATAGAATTTATTTATAGTTGTTATATCTAAAAAATATACCAATAAACTTTTTCAAGTAGTTACAAAAATATAGGGTACAAAAAAAGCCTCAATAAAGAGGCTATTTAAAGGCTATTTAAGAGGCTATCTTATCTTAATTGATATACTTGAGCTTGGTAAATATTTTCGCTCCTTAGGCGGTCAAAAAAGAGGCGTTCTAAGTCGTTTACCAAATATAATTTATCATGAACAAATACCGCAAATTCCTTTTTACTTTTGGTAATTCTAAAGCGTTGCTTTATTGTTATTTCAAAATTCTCAAGCTCCTCAAATGTTTTTATTTGTATCATGATTGTAAATATCTTTTTAAGTCCGTTTGACAAAATTGAGCCAAGTAGTTTATTAGCTCCCTTTGGTTTACTACTTGAGGAGCCTTAATATCAAAAGTATAATTGCAATTAATTGAGGGTACTTTTGTTAATTCAATAGCCCTTTTAAATTTAGCGGTATTTAATTCAGGTGCATATTTGTGTACCTCAAGCCCTATAAATTTAGTACTCACTAATTTTTGAGCTAAGCTCCTTTGTTCTAAACGCTCCGCCCTTTGGTAAACTTGCTTTGCAAAGTCAAAGGCTTTGATTGCTTGAGGGGTTATGTTTTCAAGCTCCTCAATTCTATTTTTATACTCCTCAATTAAATTCTTTTTAGCCTTTTTAGTATAAAACTCAAAGCCGTATAATATAGGCGGAGCTACTTGGGTTATTTGTTCTAAGATAAATTGTAGTTTAGTTTCTTTTGTTTTCATTTCAATTACTTTATAGTTGCAATTATATCATTGTCTGCTAAAATAGCTTGAGCTATTTCGTAAAAATTTACTTGAGCCAAGAACGCCAGACAATAGTCCTTTGCTATTTCGTTTTCGCAATTACAAGTACTCCACTCCTCCGCAAGCTCCTCAAGGTACTTTGCAAAGTCGTAAGTATCATAATTATAAAGCTCCTCCTCAAATTCAAAGCCGTTAAACAATTCTAAATTTACACGCCATGTAGCGTAATTAGTCCACCCTTGGTAAGTTTCTTTTGTGTTCATCTTAATTAAATATAGTTATTAAAAATAATAAGCCTTTAAATAAAGTAACCGCAAAGGCTATAAATAAAGCGGTATTAATTAATTCTCTTTTCATTATATATTATTATTAATTATTTCTCTTAATTTCTTTTGGCTTATTCCAATAGCTTGACAAACATTTTTAAAATGTAGGCTTTGTAATTCTTTGTCAAATTCAAAAGAGTTCCAAATCCAATTATTGTTTACTCTTGCTTGAAATGTTATTGTTATTTCATCGCCATCAAAAAAGACGCTTTGTAATATAACATCTTTACTAAGTTTTAAAAATAGTTCCATCTTATTAAATTTATTTTAGTGCATTATTGCTTTACAAACATAAAAACAAAAATTTACTTACAAATACTTTTTTTCACTTTTTTTATTATTTGTAATTAGTCTAAATAAGTGGGAAGATACCCCCACTATGTTAAAGACCCTACTCTATTAAAGAGGAATAAAAAAGCCCTACTCTGTTAAAGAAGGGCTACTCTGTTAAAGATGATTCAAAACGTAAACTTCTGGTATATCTATGGGTAAGTCTGGGTAGTTCTTTGTTATATAACCAATATAGTTATCTACCAAGTGAATATTATCCTCTACCTTAAGCAAATACTTTCTTCTGCTTTGAAGTATCCTACATGCTTCTATTGATGGCATTCCTTTGTAGTCAAACTCATCTATTCTTTTTAGTTTTATCATACTATTCAAATGTTATTTCAATTCTATCATCTACATCTAAGATAGATTCAAGTTCTACTTCTGTTAAATCATAATCTACTGAAGTGTAGAATATAACTTCCTTATCTTGGTCATGGGTTTTTAATAACCTGATTAACTTCTCTACTTTCATATCAATCACAAAATATAGTTACCATTGCAGACCATAGCCCAATACCAATAATTACTGCTGCCATACCCAACACATAGGTACACATCATTGCTGAAAATTCCTTGTTACTCATAACTAACCCTCCTTCCTTCACTATCAAATAATAAGTCTGAATCATTTAAGAAATCTACCATTCTACCCCATTCAGTTAAAGCATTGTATTCCTTCTCAATAATGCCTAACATAAACTCCTCCATATCCTTCTTGAATAAAGAGAGGGCTAAATCATAATCTTCTTGGCTTGGTGCAGTTTGAACGAACTCTAACCAATTAGCACAATGTACACATTCTGGAAACTCGTGTAGGAAATTCTCTGCCACTTCATAAGGCTCTTGTTCAAAGGTATAGTCCACATAGGTAGGATTTATTTCTAATTGGAAATCTTCTACATAAGCACCTAAATCACCAAATAAGTCAATAGTATCTTGATACCAGTGTTCATCAAGAACCCAGTTCTTATGGGTGTCCACCACATACTCTTGAGCATTGTAGTCTAATTCGCTGAAGTAATAATGTTTTTTCATAATTAGTCTTTAAAGGTTCTTAATAGGTCAATAATATCTGCTCTGTGTTCGCTATCCAGTAGCCTATCCACAAGCCATTTAATCTCATCAAAAGGTGTGGTGCAATCATGCAATACAAATTCAGCGTAATTCTCTGACCAAGATTCTAATTCTACTTTAATATTTTCTTTAGTTTCCATAGTTACATTAATTTATAGGTTACCAATTCTTTTCTTAAGGTTCTCTTTTATCTTGTCAATTTCCTTGTGTGATATGAACTCCAGAAACTCCTCATCTCTAAAATATATATGCATAGTTACATATTCCTCTTTTTCAACTCCAACTTCACTAAAAACTCCATCTGCAACCAAAGATATTTGGTAGTCAGTTTGATTTAATGCACAAGTGTGCAAGTTGATAGACTCAAAAAATAATCGCTTATTAGTTTTCATAATTACCAAGTTATCGTTTTATCATTAATTTCTAATTCATTAATAAGCTTCTCACCTATTTCCATTAACTCCTCATCATATACTTCTTCTCTATCTTCATCATATACTTCAATATCATCAATACCCCATCCACCATTGATGTATTGTCCTTGAGCGGTGTAAACTTTTCCGTTATGTTCAAATGTAACATATAGCTGAAAGTAATAAGCCCAAACTTCCTGATTCAATACCTTGTATTCTTGTTTAATAGTTTCCATAATAGTTTAGTTTTATAAGTTATCAATTCGTTTCTTAAGGTTCTCTTTTATCTTATCAATTTCGTGGTGTGATATACATTCTAAAAAGGTCATATCATTAAACACAACACAAAGCTCAATAGACTCACCATTGTAATATGACCTACCACACAAATAAACATCTGAATCCGTTTCATTAAGCTGAATCGTATGCAAGTCATATAGGTTTAGATACATTTCTTTTCTCTTTTCCATAATTATTTAGTTAAATGATTTAATTGAAGTTTAGTTAAGAAGCTATCAAAGTCTTGTTCGTACTTCTTAATAAGTTCCTTTTGTCTTTCTGCATCTGCTATTCTTTTAGCTTTTGCGATGTTGTGATTGAATTGTTCTTTTTTCATCTTATTTAGAATTATATAAGTTATAGAAATAAACATAGTTATCTGATGCATCATTTTTAGATGGATTCAGTTTCGGTGCATTCGGTATCTTATCCAAGAAAGACTTACCTAGTCCACCATTAAGATAGTATAGTTTCTTTAATGGTCTAGCAATTCTAGCGGTGAATACATCGTAATTAACTCTACTCTGTAATTCAAGTAAGAAATTAAATATATCAACACCTTTATTAATATCGGATTTGTAAGTACCATTTTTGATTCCTGCGGTAGAGGATGCCTTTGAATCTTTTAATAACTCTAAAGACATATTAAGAGTAATTCCTTTGCCTTTAACTCCTTTTGGGTAAGATGCTTTACTAATAGACTTCCATTGATAAGCAAGTGTTAAAGCCTCACCGATATCTTTATTACCATTCTTCATGTGGTGATGTGCAAAATCAACAACATTCCATCCCTTAGCGGTATTGTTAATCTCTACAATAAATTCGGTGTCGTTTTTTACGGAATTGTTTATCATATATATAATAGGTAAACCTAACCGCTTAACTGCCTCAAATCGGTGTTGTCCATCGTGAATTACTCCCTTAGAATCTGTAATGATAGGCATAAGTTGCCCATACTTACGAATACTAGTCATGAATTGCTTAACATGCCTTTCTTGCAATTCCCTATTGTTAGGATTGTTTTTAAAGATTGAATAATCTCTAGTGTCTTTTAATTGTAGTTTTTTCATTGTGGTGAATTTTACGGATTAAACTTGAAACAAACATAAACACAAAAATCTAAACTTTTGCAAACTTTTGCTTTATTAACAAAACTTTAACAGTCCTTAGAATGATTCTAAATAAGGAAGTTTTTTGGGCTACTCTGTTAAAGAGGCTACTATATTAAAGAGGGTACTATATTAAAGAGCCTACTCTATTAAAGAAAAATAAAAAGAGGCTAGCTACTTTTATTCGCTAACCTCTTTCCAACAAGAATTTCCGTAATGTACGACAGACACTCACCACAAGCATCTATTCAAATATACAAAAAATTATCTAATTACATACCTACCTAAAGATTTTCCTTGTACTAAATACTGGAGGGCATATCTAATGGCATCTAGGTAGTGGTCATACGCCATTACTGGCTTTGCGTTACGCTCTTGCCAAACATAATTGTTAAGCTCTCTGACTATGCCGTGAGAGTTCTTATCTATTATCATTTCATAGTCTTGCACTAAAGCAATACCAGAAAGTATAGAGCCTTTCTTCTTAACAGCTCCTCGTATATTCAAGTCCATATTCTTTAGTTCCTGAATCAATCTAGGTTCTGCTGAATCACAAATGATTAAGTCTAGCCCACAGTACTGCCTATTCTTACTTGCAATCTGCGAAGTAGTCATATTCTTTTGTCCATAGCATTCTCTTACCCACATCTTCTTCTCTTCAGGGTCTACACTAACCTGCACCAATGTAGTAGGGTCAGTAGAGAAACCAAAATCCTGCCCAAAGACTGTAAGCTCCTTGTGCTGGTAATCACCTATTCTCCAGTTCTTGTAGATAGTACCCTCTGCTTTATTAAGCCAACCCCCTAGTATAGCATGCTGATATTGGTCAGGTCTTCTACGCTTCATATCCATAACCTGTTCCAAGAACGACTCTGATAGGTTGTCCTTGTTGTCCATGTAGGTAGTATGAATGTAAGTAGCATTACCTTCTTTACCATTCCATCCCTCTGGAACTCCTATATTCTGAAACCAGCGTTGATATATCCAATGTTCTTTAGTAGTAGGGTTCAATATTAAAATACATCGGTTCTGTCTTTCTTGTACCCTAACCGATAAATCTATCTTGTTAAAGGTATCTTCATCAATAAGTTCTTCTGCCTCATCCAACACAAAGGTTGTAATACCATTTAGAGACTTCAGGGCAGCCGTTTGATTACCACTTGATGTTCTAATACCTTTAAATATAATAGAGTTCTTAGTGGTCAGATTTATAATCTCATCCTTAGTAATCCTAAAGTCATTCTGCACACCCATTAACTCAATCTTCTCTACGAACTCAGGGATAATAGATGTTTGTGCAGAGGTCATTGTATATCTACTGAAAAGTACCTTGTGTCCTTCTTCATAGGTTAGGTTAAGTAGGAATACAGCAACCCCAAAGGACTTACCTGAACCCCTACCTCCAGTAACAACAAAATACCGACTATCATCTTGAAATAGCGGTACATACTTTTCATTCAACACTACATTACTCATCCTCTTCTGGAGTTATATCTATAGTCTGCTCGTCAGGTTGCTGATTGAAAGAGAAATTAATAGTCGGTGCTGATTTACTTGGAGTGTGACTAGTCTCACCCTTTTCTAAGTGTTCTAGGTACATCTTGATTGCGTTTAGCTTAACGCTGTCTGAGTCACCTCCCTTAATAATATCAGCCAACTGCTCAAAGATACCAGCAGCACCTCCAAGATGCTTAATCGCTACCTTCTCTGCAATCTTCGGTAGCAACTTTTTCTTAGCATCGTTCATACGAGCTGGGCTAGAAGTAACCTGACCTTTTATCTTTACCTTAGATGGCAGTCGCTTGTTGTGCTTCCTGCCATCGGTACTTCTTATCTCATTACTTTTTTCTCTTGCCATAATTTCTTTGGTATATATATCTGTAAGCATCATTCACAGCATCAATAATATTATCTCCTGTGTATATATACTCACTATGATTCACTTGTTGTCCGTTCCTAATATTAATTCTGTACTTTCCAGTCTGCTTGTAGTAACCGCCATCTAATATAGCTTCAGGCTCCCAAGTAACATAAATGTGCTTTTTAAAACACCATTGCATCTCTTTGACTGGGTTATCAGTTTTCGGAGATGCAATAGCTTTCTTCTTAATCTTGGGCATTGTAGTAGACTCTATTCTTCACAGCAGCCTTAACAAATATCTCTAGTTTGTTATAGACCTCATCTACTTCATCTACTCTAAGGTTGTCAAATAAATTACCGAACCTATCTCTATTATTAAGCATCCTCTTCATATAAGTATTCTCTGAACGCAACTTAGATATTAAGCTGATAGTATCTTGACCAGAGTCCTTCTTAACTACTTGCTTTGGTTTGTACTCATCTTTTAATGCATCGTAAATATCTTGAAACCTAGTCTCCTTCATAGCAAAAGGGAATACTACTTTAATATTGTGCATTACTGTAGCATGGTCTCTATTAATAGCCTTACCTACATCGGATAGTGTCATACCCATAGACTCTCTTGCTATCTTGCAGAATACTGCTCTTGCATAAGTAAGGTGTCTTTTTCTACATGGTGTATCAATCCTCTGTTCTACTGCTACTTCTATTTGTGTCTTCAGTTGTTTTAACCTGTCTTTCATAAATCTCTTTCAATATATCTTCAAAAATAAGTCTACTAACCCTTTGGTGTTCATCATGCGTGTATAGAATCTGGTCCTCATCTTCTTCAAGAGCCTCTGCTTCTTGAAAGCGTTTATCCATAGTATCTTCTATCTTCTCTATGGCTCTGGCGATTCCTTCGCAAAATGCATACTCTTCTTTCTCTTCATAGTACTGCAACATCCTTTCGTAAATATCTAGTTGGTTATATACCATCCAATACTGAAGTGTAACTAGGTACGCACTCTCTGCAACTCTTACATGATTCTTGGGGTCTTGACTATAAAATTCCTCTAATAACATTATTTTTAATTAACTCTTCACTATCCTCAGACATAAAGAACTTCTTATACACATCTATACCTCTATAGATATCATCAGAGCCTTTATCAAGGAACTCACCACTACAAGTGAATATCCCAATGTCTTTAGTGGTCTTGTCCACTACAAGGAAGATAAAGTCGGTTGCATTAAATATACGCATATAAAGCGCAGCTTGCAATCCATAATTATATTTCCTTGCTGAATAGTAAAACTCATTTACACCAGCACTTGTGGTCTTAAGGTCAATGATAACAGTTCCGTTGCTTCCTAATGCATCAGCCTTTGCTCTAAAAGCAATGTCCTCAATCATAGCCACACCTGGCACTTCATACTCACAATCATTAAGTATATAAGATGCTTCATCGTTAGAGTGAACAGCATCGGCTACCCAATAAGCGTTGTTCATTTCAGACTCGGTGTAGACCATGTGGTCTCCATATTCAGCAACAGCTTCCTTAAACTCTTTCTTTGCCTTAGTACCATTAATGATAACCAAATCATCTAACTTATGTTTCTCAAGAACAGCTAGATGTACTAACCTACCATCTCTTAATGCTTGACTGCTATCCGACCTTCTTAAAGAAGCTTGATAGGCTTTAGGACTTTGTAATAGTTTCTTTAGGCTGGAGCTGCTTAAAGCGTGCTGCCCTAAGTGTCCATAGTAAAAAGAATCATCCTCCATCCTTTTCAGGATTTCAGGCTCTTGCCACTCTTCTCCGTTTAATAATGTAATCATAATTTCTCTTCTAATAGTTTTACTTTTCTTTCTAAGTAGTCAATACGCTCAACGAGCTTTCTCATCCTACTTACCCTAACTGCATCTGCAAACTTAAGGTCATCGTTATCACAAGATAGCTTATTATTGTAGAGCATAATCTCTCTAATGTCTTGAGCCATCTTACCTACTCTGGGGCTTGGTTTCTTTTCCATAGCTTCCTTGATTGTTCCTGCTAGAGATTCCATAGCGTCTAGATACCTTTGCTTACGCAATGTATCGGAAACATCCATATACATCTGTAGCATTACTTCTTTCTATTTCTCCATTGCATATAACATACAGCTAAACGCTGTTGCTCGTTAGGATATTCTGCTTGCATCACTTCATCGGCTCTGCAACGCATCATAAAATCTCTTTGGGTTTCTTCAGGCTTTGGTACTGGTAATGGCATCTTGTTCTGCTTTTTCTAATTCTAATTGTAAGTTCGCTAATGCTCGCCATGCTACTTTAGCAGAGTGGCGTACTCCATCGTCATCAATCTCTCCTGCTTGGATGAGATGACGAGCTAAAGCGTCTAAATGGTCAAATGATTTGTTTCTATCCCAATGTAGTGGCTTATCAGGGTGGTGCTGTTGGTTACCTGCCCAAGAGCATCTAGCCACTTCCATAATAGCATCAGGAAAGTACTTCAGTACGCCAGAGAATACTGGCTTCTGTTTTCTGCTCATAACAATATTGCTAATACAGATATTGCAAGTGATAATATCGCAACAAACAATTGAATTAATAAAATCTTCATTGAATCCATTTGTTAGTAGATGGCATTGTCTATCTGTCGGATTAGGTCTCTTAACTCCCAATGCTCAAACCTACCTGAAATCTCTCCATTGTAGGTCTTGATTTTGACATCGTACCAATGCTTGTCCTTTTGTTCGTCTTTGCCTAAAGGCTCAACTTTAACTGTGAAGTTCATATACTTGATTTTTGTGTTTACTCAAATATATGAATAAAATGTTTATATCTCTACAAACTTTAACACTTTATTATGAAGTGAAATAAATGTTTGATATGGTTGTAATGAACTTTAATCAGTTCGTCTTTCTGTTCCCACTTACCCCTATTATAGTATTTAAGGTATGGCTTAGATGTTTTGCATGTTCCCCTAGCATTCTTCTCTACAAAGTCTAAAAGCTCTGCTCGTCTAAATACTTTAAAGTGATTGAAGGCTTCAAAGTGGAAGGCGATGTATTCAGCCTCCCCCTTTAGCCATCCATCATATCCTCTAGTGTTTTTAGTCTCTAGCCATATCTTGTCTAAAGACCTATTACCTTTAACATCAACACCGATGCCATCTACATAGAAATCTATATGTTTGTACTTGTCATCTTCTAGGCTAGACTTTATAACCTCTCTACCTCTATTAGAGACAGTCTCTTTGAACAGGTCTTCTATTTCCCTGCCCATTCCCCAGCTATAAGCCCAACGGCTATTAGATATTTTATTCGTCTTCACTTATTGGTATGCCTCAAAGTATTGTTTAAGACTGTTATAGATATTTCTCATGCAGGAAGAGCAAGAGGTCAATCTTTTCTTCATTCTAAACACTCTGTTGTAAATCTTAATCAGTTGCTGCTTTTCCATTCCAGATACTACATTTCTGTTTTGTGAATAGAAATCAGATAACCAATTATATTCCTCTTCTGTTAAACACTCAGGCTTATTGTATCGGAACAATTCATTAAGTTTTTCTTTACGCTCATCGCATCCGCAATCTTCACCTGCTAAGAACTTGACAGCAGCCTTGATTCCAGTTGCTTCTGTAATCTTTTCAATAGTGTCTCCCAAGCCTTCTGAGGCTGCTTCTTGAGCCTCTTTCCATTCTGCGTAAGCTTTGTACTCTTTAGTACGCTTGTCCAAGTTTTCATAATACTCTTGTTGTTCTTCGTATTTACTAATACTATCCATAATTTAAATTAAATGATAATCTCCGTTTTTAAAGTCTTCCCAATCCTCGCTAAACTTCTCTTTGAGAATCTTCTTGTTATTTCTAATTGAATTAAATATACTAGTCAAACTAATTCCTGCTCCCTTTGCAATATCTCGCAAGCTATAATCTGACTTAAAATACTTCTCCGATAATATTCTATCGTATCTATGCCAAGTTTTCATCTCTGAACCAATACGAGTCATAAGGGTTGCAAATGCAGTTTCCATAGCCTCATCAAATGCAATGTCCATCATTTCTGTATCAATAGCATCGTCTTCTCTAACCTCATACCATACGAACTTGCTTTCAGCAGTTCTATAGCTACGATACATATTCTTTAAGGTTACATAAATAAAGAATCTATTTACCTCTTCATCGTTATACATAATTCGGTTTTCATCTTTGACATACTTATTCATTCGCAAATACATAGATTGTACTATATCTTGCGCTGTATCATAGTCACAGCCAAAGCCTAGAACCATGTTAATCCAAAGGTTATGATTTTTTGCTAATAAGTCAAGCATTGTATATTTATTATGATTGCATCCTCTGATGCATAGTATTTTTTTACATTGTCCATTGCGACAACATTTTGGTCTCTTTCCCATACTATTCCTTCTAGGGCATCAAATAATGCCTTGTTTAAATTATCGTGTAGGTCTGGTTTGGTGTGCTTATAGACTATACCTTGTCTTTTATATTTAGGCATACTCTTAGGATATTCAAACACATAATGCAGTTTCGTAACATGAATTTGAGTATCAGCCTTAAAGCAAGAAAAGCCACTAGGGAGTTGTTCCCTAACGGCTTCTTGTACTTGTTTCTTGTAGTCGGTAATCTTCTTGGGCTGGTATGTTCTACCAGTCCTAGTGACTCTCACCGACTGATGAGGTATTGGTTTAAGTTGTATTTTTAGTTTTAGTTCCACCTATTAAATCTAATACATCTATATCCTGATTTGCAATCTCTGGATATCCTTTCCTATTAACAAAGAAACTGAAGTTGTCAAAGGCTCGCCCTCTACTTGACTTACACTTGACATCAATAATACTTTTATCAAACTCATTCTTCTCTAAATGTATCTCAGTTTCACATTTCTTTTGTAGGGCTGAACCTAAATGCCCAGTAGGCTTAGTACTTCCCCAGTTTGTGTGTATAACAGTTATTATATGTACATTATACACTTCAGTCCACTTCATTAACTTCTGGACAACAAAGTTGGACTCATCAATATTATTCACATCGTTTACTAAATCTGCTATACCATCAATGATAACGAGTCCTAAGTTATCACTCATGCGTATTGCATAGTCAATAGCATTCAGTCTTTCTTTAGGAGATAGTCTTCTAAGTCCATAAGTCCTGTAGCATTGGTCTGCCAATCCAGACATGTCCAACACTCTTCTAAAGACTTTCTGAGCGTGAAAGTTTCCTTGCTCGGTATCAAAGTGTAATACACATTTATCATTTCTATGACCTTTTATCTTTCCTGTAAACCTCTCAGAGCTACCTCCTAAGTAAGCTGCTGATAATAAGCTAACTAAAAAAGTCTTTTTGTGTTTTGGTGGCGCACCGATAAAACTAAAGTTACCATAAGTACCAATAGGTGTAGGGTACGATACCTCTCCATCTTTTGTTTGATATGAATGCTCACCATAACTAATAGCTATCGGTGGATGCTTAATCTCTACATTAGGGTCAATATAGCAGTCATCTAAATGTATGCTTGCTAATATATCGTCAGGTTCAAATTCTTGTAGTTTCTTGGTCATTCTTCTTGTTTAGTTTATAGTCAAGGGGGCTTTCGCCCCCAAGACTGTTTAATTAAAATGGTAGGTCTAAGTCATCCTCTTCAGCAGCAACTGCTTGCGCAGCTTCTCTCTGAACAGCTTGTATGTTTCCATCTGTCCAAGCTACCTTACCATTACCGACATAAGTTCTAGGTGATTTAGACTTACGCTCTTCTTGTGTTTGTGCTAAGAAGATTGATGCGTTATCACCATACTGACTTACCTCGTCATTTACCGATAGAGTAAGATTCATATAACTTCCGTTCTTACCCTTAATAATCTTTGATTTGTCTAACTTCTCAAGATTAATGTTAAAATTAATAACTGCTCCCATAATTTACTTTAATAATAATTGTTCTACTTCTGATGTTACTTGATATTTATTTTTAATTGCTGCAATTTTATTTGCATCTCCAGCGACAAACTTTCTTGCCTCTGTAAAAGTTTTACCTGATTTTGGTAATACTGGCTTGCCAGATTTGACTGCTGCCTCTTTACCATGTGTGTTAGTGGCATCTGCATCCTTAGTGTCATCAATTAAGAATAAACCATTAAGAGCATACTTTCTAGCATAGCTACTAGAAGAGCCAAATGACTGAGCAATATCCATACCTTTTCGGTCTGGGTCAATACCTGCTTGTGCAGATACTTCAATAGTAGGCTCGGTGTTATCAGTAAACACTTTAGCCGTTGCGTTAATGAACGCTAATCCTGCAACCTCAATTACTTGGTCAGTAATAATAAGGTTCAGTTCATACTTGGATAATAGTGGCTTAACTGCCTCCAAGATGTCTTCTTGATTTCGGTACTTATACTTCCCAAAACCATTGTACTGATTCTTTGGTGCTTTCAGTTCAGTTTGCACCTTCAGTAACTTTTGTTGAATGTTCATGGTTTCCATAAGTGTAAATATAATAAAAAAAATTAAACTTCGTCTGTTGAGTTAAATACCTCTTGTTGTACTACATGCTTGTATTCACTAGGACAATCCTTGTCACACAATTCAAAGATGTAGGTTTCTAGTTGTTGAATGCGCTTATTCTTCTTATTAAGCTCGTTCAACAAAGCTTCTATTCTTGCTTCTTTAAAGGACATTAAGTTATGCATAGTCTGGTAGTTTTATATCAAGTTTATAATTGTAGTCGTGCTTAATTCTTGCCATTGATTGAGACAAAGATACTCTAGCGTGTTCTTTGATTCCAGTTATAGGGTGGACACCCTTGTTAATCCATTCGTTTATCATAATGTTTCTTTTAATGTTTAGTCAAATCTATACATAACCTTTCGTTTATGCAAAGACTTTAGGAAAACTTTAACAAAAGCAAAAGGGGCTTACGCCCCTTCTACCCATTAACTAAACAAAACTGAATGATATGGAAACCTAATCCCAAAGGTATATGGATGGAGGCTTTAATTCGTCTGTATCAAAGTAGACAACTTCTCTACCCAATCCAAAACGCTGAACGCCCTGCTCCATCAGAGAGCGAACAAGCTTTAATCTTTTTCTAGTTCCTACGCATCTAATCCTAACAGCTTTTCCTATTCTGTGACTATCGGTAGATACTAAAGGATATTTATCTGCTGCCTTTTTAGACATATAGCCCATAATCACATTGACTCTGAACTCGTATCTATGAGCAGCTCTATCAAGAGCAACTACTGGCTCACGCTCCATGAACATATAACCAGAGCCTGGAGAGTCTGGCGAGTCAAACATTGACCACCTTAATACTCTTAATCCTTCTCTATCTAGTTCTTCTTCTTTAGTCATAACTTAAAGTATTGGGGAGGTTGGTCTAAACCAGAATCCAAATGATTTATAATGCCTCCCCTCTACTCATTAGATGTGTTACATTTCAAATATAGGTAAAAATATTTAATCGGTGATTATATTCACCAAAAATATTTATATTTAGTGAATACTTGACTTTATGAAAAAAAAGTAGTAACTTCGCTAACACTAGTGGCTTTAGTATAGCAAAAGAGCCGTATCAAAAACGGCTCATAAAGTTACAGTAGTGTAAGGCGATAACTATGCTCTGTAATCCCAACGAGCTTTTGTTCCCCTGATATCGTAGTGGGTAAAGGTATCATACCTTCCGAGTCCGCCTTCTTTCATTAGACCGCACTCTATTAAAAATTCTATTGCATCAGCTACGTCACTTGGGGTGACTCCGCTAATGACTATATCCGCAGCTTTGCCACCTAAATGCTGGCTATTAGGTTTGCCACCGATTTTTCTGTTATGTACAGGACTTCTATAAGCACTATTAATAGTGATAGGCGCACCAAAGTGCGCTCTAACAACTTCTAAGTTTTCAGCAAGCTCTATTATATTGTTAAAGACCTCTAATGGCATTTCACTACCATCAGAACATTCAAACTCTTCTCTATTAAAGTTCGCTGTTATTTTCACTTCTTATCGTCTTTCATAGATGTACCAAAATAATAACCAAAGATTGAAAGGCTAACGCCTTCTACAATACCGATTAAATGGTAAAACAACTCTTTATTTGTCTCTGGAATGTCTAATGCTAGTATAGCCCAAATAATTACTCCAAAGGCTCCTAGACCTACTAACCCTGTTATATTAAAGAGCCAATCCTTTCCACCTGCTTTAGCAACTTCTACTTCTCTTTGTCTCGCAGAGTCTCTATCTGCTACTTCTGCCTTATAAGCCTCTATAAGCGCATTGTGAGCCTCTTCTTTCTCTTCAGGTGTAAGAGTATCATCTGTGTCTATAACCTGCTTTAAAACGCCTAATACGCCCTTATCAGGCAATATACCTCCTAGATTGCCTAGAAGCTTACCTACTTTAGTCTCTTTAAATGGTTTTTTATCGCTCATTGATTATCTCTCTTAATCGTTGTATATCCTTCCTAACTCGTTCACGCTCTAGCTTAAAGTCTATTACCTCTGATTCTAGCGTTCTAATATCAGGGAACACATAAGTGTTCTGATTGTACCTTAAACTAGTTATCTCACTCTCATTAGTAGCTATCCTATTCTCTAAACCGAAGTACAGGTAGACTGCTGTGCCAACACCAACAACAATCTGTATCAACCACTTAATGTTTATTGATAAGCTACTATCATCATTTAGTTTGGGAGCTGTCATCTATTCTTTTCTTGATTTCTCCTTTGACGTAGTAGTACGCTTCCTTGCCTAAAAGACCAAAGAAACCACCTACAAGACCCATTAGGGCAGCTTGTACAAATCCCATTAGTGTTATAGTAGATACGGTTGTAAATAGCCAACCTGCGAAAAACGATAGTTTAGCATCTAGTTCCATAGCAAATTCATATATATAGATAACTAGAAACTATGAATCTGTTGTAATTTAAAGTTTGGTGATTATGTTCACCGATTATCTAGATATTTGGTGAATACATTTCTCGCTTTTTTACCCTCGTTCAGTTTTGATAAGTAATTGCTACACTTGTATATAAATACAAGCTGTTATGTATAGAAAAATCAATTTCCTTTACAAAAAAAGAGGGGCTTAATGCCCCTCTTGTTACTCTGCTTCTTCAACCTCTTCAGGTATCACCTCGTAGGTTCCATCCTGAAGGTTTACATTAATCTTACCATACTCATCCTCCAGTTGGACTTTGAGCTTGTCCTGTTCCTCTTGGATGTTAGCAAATGCGTGAAGCAATGCGTGCTTCTGTGTTTCTAGAAGACCAATGTCGTGCTTGATAGCATTCTTCTTGCCTTCTTGTTCTTGTAGCTGTTTAAGCTGTTCTTCTGTGATTTTAGACATAATAAACTAGTTTGGGAACTAATATACGAAAATTATTCCACTACTTCGTTATCTGCCAATGTTTCAGGAACTTGCAATGTTACCTTTGTAGGTGCTGCTAGTTCTGCTAGTTGTGCATCTAGGTTAATCTTAAATTCCTCTACATTAAGCATAGGTTCAATCCAACCAATAATATCTGCCTGTGTTAGTTGGTCAAACGATGTAAATTTTTCAGGGTCTACATTAGGAACGTGCTGTACACCGATCTGTGTTGCTACATTCCCATTCTCATCCTCTCCAATATACGACCAATGTACATTGTAAATTACGTTGTCAAGACCATCTTGGATAACGTGCGCATCTACTGCGTTAATTCTAAATTTGTAAGTGTTCATTTCTATATTGATTTATTATTTACCATTTACCTTCAGGGCATTTTGATTCTTCTACTAGCGTCTTTGCTGCTAGGTTACATCCGCACACCTTGCACTTGTTATTTATACGCAATGGGCATTCGTCACAAATATACAACCGTTGTTCCGCTAAATGCCATTGTTCAGGTTTGGGTTTCCACCCTAGCGTCATAAAACTATACTTCGCCCAACCCCAAAATATCTGTTCTATCTTCGTCATTATGGGCAGCCGTAATTTCCTACAAATGCTGAACCATTCCATTGTCGTACTGGTGCAACACCACCATTTGAATCTTCGTAATAAAACCCTGAATTAGCAGGCACACAAGAACCACCACCTTGATTGCGATATAACTGTGTTGAACTAGTCCAACTTGAAATATTTGTGTAATAGGTTCTTTGAATTGCTGAACAAGGGTCACCGCCTAAAGTTGTAGCGTAACCAAGCGTTCTAGCGTATAATGAAGAACAACTTAAACCGTAGTCGTGGTCATATCCATACCATTCAGACATAGCGTGTGGTTTACTACTATTAGGGTAGTTAACACCATTAGTGTTTGTACCATCAAAGTTGGCAAAGGTTTCTGCTAGGTCTAACAGACTGATCGGTGTGTAAGGCGTGCTAGTTGATAAGTAACTATCAAACTGCTTTTCTCTAGCCAATCCTCGCATTGATAATGCTCCAGTAGAAGGAACGATTGCCCAACTGACTCCTGAACCTATCCCTATTAAAATGTCAAGTATTTCAAGCATCTAATCTTGCTTTTAGTTCGTCAATCTGTTTCTGTTGTTCTTTGATTGCTTCAATAAGTAGCGGAACTA
>ENA-OUOG01001321-OUOG01001321.1-marine-metagenome-genome-assembly--contig:-NODE-1321-length-29177-cov-6.273402_pt1 | contig 29177 bp, 8 predicted proteins | sample MGYA00248635_ERZ508505 | MGnify/ENA primary metagenome ERZ508505 (study PRJEB26176, sample SAMN06267871) | marine metagenome | isolation source: Saanich Inlet, British Columbia, Canada | place: Pacific...
TTCATCTTCACCGACGGCGCCAAGGTGAGCCTGGACCCGCGCGTCGGGTTCTTCATCACCATGAACCCCGGCTACGCGGGACGCCAAGAGCTCCCCGAGAACCTCAAGTCTCTGTTCCGCGGCGTGACCATGATGGTCCCCAACCGCCAGATCATCAAAAAGGTGAAGCTGGCGGCGTGCGGGTACCAGCAGAACGAGTTCCTCGGCAAAAAGTTTTTCGTGCTCTACGGCTTGTGCGAGCAGCAGCTCTCGAAGCAGGCGCACTACGATTTCGGCCTGCGGAACATCCTGTCTGTCCTGCGAACCATGGGCTCGTCCAAGCGCGATAACCCGGACAAGTCCGAGGTGTACCTCGCGATGCGCACGCTGCGCGACATGAACATGTCCAAGTTTGTCGCCGAGGACGTGCCGCTGTTCCTGTCGCTCATCGACGACATCTTCCCCGGCACGAAAGCCGACAAGGCGACGTTCCCCGACGTCGAGGCGGCGATGGCCAAGGTGGCCACCGCCAAGGGCCTGCAGCTGCACCCCACCTGGCTCGCCAAGTGCGTGCAGCTGTACGAGACGTACCAGGTGCGCCACGGGATCATGCTGGTGGGCCCCACCGGTTCTGGGAAAACGGCGATTTGCGAGACGCTCGCCGGCGCGCTCACCGAGACGGGCGTGAAACACGTCATCTGGAAGATGAACCCTAAGGCCATCACCGCGCCGCAGATGTTCGGGCGCATGGACGCGAGCACGGGCGACTGGACCGAGGGTGTGTTCGCCGTGCTCTGGCGCAGAGCCGCCAAGGAGAAGAAAAACAACACCTGGATCGTGCTCGACGGCCCCGTGGACGCGATTTGGATCGAAAACCTCAACACCGTGCTCGACGATAACAAAGTCCTGACGCTCGCCAACGGCGACCGCGTGCAGATGAGCGGGAACATGAAGGCGATGTTCGAGCCGGAAAACCTGAACAACGCCTCGCCGGCGACGGTTTCGAGAGCAGGAATCATCTACGTCTCGGACACAGAGCTCGGATGGCGCCCGCTGGTGGCGTCGTGGTTGGACACGCGCTCGAAAGCCGAGACGGAGGCGTTGAGACCGCTCTTCGAGAAGTACGTCGACGACCTTATTACCTTCATCAAGCTGGAGTGCCGCCCGGTGATGGGCGGGATCCCGTGGGAACACGTGTCGCGCGACTTTTGCTCCGTCGGCAGTCTGCTCACCATGCTGGACGCGTCGCTCAAACCCGCGGTGGAGGCTTCCGAGACGTACGACAAAGAGAGGTACGAGCGCGTGTTCATCTACTGCGTCGTGTGGTCGCTCGGCGGCATGCTCCCCCTGGAGGATCGCGCCAAGTTCAACGCGACGCTGGTGAAGCTGTGCGGGTCGAACGTGCCGAGCCCTTTTGTGGAGCCCGAGACGGACACTTTGTTCGAGTACTTCGTGGACCCCACCACGGGCGCGTGGGCCAACTGGACCGCCGTCGTGCCGACGTGGGAGTACCCCACCGAGCAGGAGAAGCCCAAGTTTGCGTCGCTGGTGATTCCGACGCTGGACTCGGTGCGCCTGGAGAGCGTGCTTCGGTTGGTGTCGAGCGTCGGGAAGTCCTCGCTGTTCGTGGGCGGGCCGGGGACGGCGAAGACCACCACGATCAAGCAGTTCATGAGCAGCTTCGACCCCGAGGTGATGGCCAGCCGCTCGATCACCTTCTCCAGCCTCACCACGCCCTCGGTGTTCCAGTTCACGGTGGAGGCGAGCGTGGAGAAGAGGCAGGGAAGGACGTTCGGCCCGCCCGGCGGGAAGAAACTGCTCGTGTTCGTGGACGACATCTCCATGCCGGCGATGAACGACTGGGGCGACCAGGTGACGAACGAGATCGTGCGGCAGTTGCTGGAGCAAGGCGGCATGTACTCGCTGGAGAAGCCCATCGGGGACATGAAGATGATCGTGGACTGCCAGTACCTGGCGGCGATGAACACGCCGGGTGGGGGGAAGAACGACATCCCCAACCGCCTGAAGCGACACTTTTGCGTCTTCAACGTCCCGCTGCCGTCGGTGGCGGCGATCAACAACATCTTCGGCCAGCTCGTCGCGGGCCGCTTCTCCGCGGACGTGTTCGCGCCGGAGGTGTGCGCGGCCGCGGAGAAGCTGGTGCCCATCACCATCGGCGTCTGGAACAAGGTGCAGGCCAAGATGCTGCCGACGCCCGCCAAGTTCCACTACCTGTTCAACATGCGCGAGCTCTCCAAGGTTTTCCAGGGCTTGATCCTGGCGGAGCGCGACCGGTTCAGGGCGGCCACCGCGGACGCCGGCCACCCGCCGTACGGCGGCGACGTCAAGTCGCCGGAGGGCTACCTGGTGGCGCTGTGGCGCCACGAGTGCGAGCGCGTCTTCGTGGACAAGCTCACCACCTACGACGACAAGGGGTGGGCGGATGACCTCATCAAGGGCGTGGTGAAGGATACGTTTGGCAAAGAAATCGCGAAGCAAACCGAGGAACGGGTTTTTTTCGTGGATTTCCTGCGCGACCCGACGTTTGACGAGGAGACGGGCGAGACGCTCGACGCTAACCCGTCTTTCTACGAGAGCACGGTGTCGTTGGCGTCCATCAAAACCGTGGCTGACGCGAAGATGAAGGTGTTCAACGAGACGTCCAAGTCTCTGAAACTGGACCTGGTGCTCTTTGAGGATGCGTTGAAACACATGATGCGCATCGCGCGACTTCTCGCCATGGACCGCGGCAGCGCGTTGCTGGTGGGCGTCGGCGGCTCCGGGAAGCAGTCCTTGACGCGCCTCGCCGCGTACATCTCCGGCGCGTTCACGTTCCAGATCACCATCAGCAAGCAGTACAACCAGGCGGCGCTCTTCGAGGACCTCAAGAGCCTGTACAAGGTGGCCGGGCTCAAGGGGCAGAAGGTGTGCTTCATCTTCACCGACGCCGAGGTGAAGGAGGAGTCGTTCCTCGAGTTCATCAACCAGATCCTGATGACCGGCGAGGTGGCGGGTCTGTTTCCCAAGGACGAGCTGGACATGATCGTCAACGACATGCGCCCGGTGGCGAAGAAGGAGAGGCCGGACATGATCGACACCTGGGACAACCTGTACGCGATGTTCCTCGCGCGCGTGCGCGATAACCTGCACACCTGCCTGTGCTTCTCGCCCGTCGGCGACACCTTCGCCACGCGCGCGCGCAACTTCCCCGGGCTCATCAACGGGTGCACCATCGACTGGTTCCTGCCTTGGCCGCAGGAAGCGCTCATCGCCGTGTCCACCAAGTTCATCGGGGACTTCGACATGGCGTGCTCGGACGAGGACAAGTTCAAGCTGCAGGAGCACATGGGGCACGTGCACGTCGCCGTCACCAAGGCGTGCCGCGAGTACTTTGAGAAGTTCCGGCGCAACGTGTACGTCACGCCCAAGAGTTACCTGTCGTTCATCGAGGGGTACAAGGACCTGTACACGCGCAAGCTCTCCGACGTCAAGGTGCTGGCGGAGAAGATCAACTCCGGTCTGAGCAAGTTGTTCGAGGCGAAGAACGACGTGAAGACCATGCAGGTGGACTTGGCGGTGAAGAACAAGGAGCTGGCCAAGGCGCAGACGGATGCCGCCGCGTTGCTCAAGGAGATCTCCGCCAACACCGCCATCGCCGAGAAGGAGAAGGCGAAGGTGAACGTGATCGTCGAGGGCGTCACCGCGAAGGCGGAGGAGATCGCCGCGGTGAAACAAGACGCCGAGGAGGATCTGAAAAAGGCTCAGCCCGCGCTGGACGCCGCGCTGGACGCGCTCAACTCCATCAAGGCGAGTGACATCGCCACCGTGAAAGCCCTGAAGAAGCCCCCGGATCTCATCGCGCGCATCCTGGATACCGTGCTGGTGCTCCGGCAGTACCCCATGAGCAAGATTTCGTGGCACGACGTTAAAGGGGTGATGGTGATCAACGCGCTGGAGAACTGGAGCGCGCTGTCCATGAAGATGATGGGCGACAACTTCCTCGCAGCTCTGATGAACTTCCCCAAGGAGGCGATCAACGACGAGACGTGCGAGTTTCTGGACGCGTACTTTGACTCGCCGGATTACGACGCCGATTTGGCGGCGAAAGCCTCGGGCGCCGCGGCGGGTTTATGCAACTGGTGCATGGCCATGAAGTCGTACCACTTCGTGGCGAAGGTGGTGGAGCCCAAGATCGCCGCCATGCGCGTCGCCGAGGCGGATTTGAAGGTGGCGATGAAGGAGAAGAACGACGCCGAGGAGGTTATGGCGGGCGTGCAGGCGAAGCTGGACGAGATGCAGGCTAAGTTTGACGCGGCGATGGCGGAGAAGCAGCGGCTGGAGGATGACGCGGCGGCGACGCAGCGTAAGATGGACAGCGCCACCGCGTTGATCAACGCTCTGGCGGGCGAGGAGATTCGTTGGACGGAGCAGTCCAAGCAGTTCGATCTGCAGATCCAGCGGCTCACCGGTGACTGCGCGTTGGCTTCCTCGTTCGTCTCGTACCTCGGGCCGTTCAACAAGGAGTTCCGCGACTTGCTCTGCCAGCGCGACTTTTACGGCGACTGCGCCGGACGCGGCATCCCCATCACCGAGAACCTCGACGTCGCGCGGTTCCTCGTGGAGGAGTCCGAGATCGGCGAGTGGAACCTGCAGGGCTTACCCACGGACGAGCTGAGCATCCAGAACGGCATCATGGTCACGCGCGCGACGCGGTACCCCGTGCTGGTGGACCCTCAGGGCCAGGGCGTGTCTTGGATCAAGAACCGCGAGGAAAAGAACCAGCTCAGGGTCACGGGCTTGGGCGAGAAGATGTTCCGCAACCACCTCGAGGACTGCTTGAGTTACGGCAAGCCCATGCTCATCGAGAACATCGAGGAGGAACTCGACCCCGTTTTAGATCCCGTGCTGGAGAAGCGCGTGGTTCGCAAAGGCAAGAACCTGATCATCCAGCTGGATAAAGAGGTTGACTTTTCGGAATCGTTCACCATGTTCTGCACCACGCGCTTGCCCAACCCGCACTACTCGCCGGAGATGTCGGCGAAGGTGACGGTGATTGACTTCACCGTCACGGCGGTCGGGCTGGAGGACCAGCTCCTCGGGAAACTCATCTTAAAGGAAAAGCACGAGCTCGAGGAGCAGAGGCAGGCGCTCGTCGAGGAGGTCACCTCGTACAAGAAGAAGATCAAGCAGCTGGAGGATGACTTGCTGTTCCGACTCGCCAACTCCACCGGAAACCTTTTAGACGACGTCGAGCTCATCGACGTCCTGAACAACACCAAGCAGACCGCGCAGGACGTGAACGAGAAACTCGCGACGGCGGCGGAGACCAACGTGAAGATCACCGAAGCGTGCGAGGAGTACCGCCCGGTGGCACACCGCGCGACGCTCATATACTTCCTCATCGCTGAGTTCGCCACGTGCAACGTGATGTACCAGACATCGTTGCGGCAGTTCAACGCGCTTTATTCGCAAAGCATCGACGACGCGGAAAAAGCCGCGATGCCCGCGAAACGCATCAAGAACATCATCACGCACATGACGTACACGATTTACCTGTACATCCAAAGGGGTTTGTTCGAGCGGCACAAGTTAACGTTCGCGCTGATGTTGACGAATAAGATTCAGGTTTCCGCGAAGGCGTTGTCTCCCGATCTGGTGAACGTCTTTTTGAAAGGCGGCGGGTCGTTGGACATCAAGTCGGTGAAGAAGAAACCGAAAGATTGGATCCCGGACAAGTGCTGGCTGGACCTCAACGCGCTGAGCGCTTTACCGGCGTTTTCGGATATTTTGGATTCGTTCCAAAGAAACGAACCGTTGTGGAAGCAGTGGTACGACCTGGAAGCGCCGGAGGGCGCGGCCGTGCCCGACTTCGAGGACCGAGTCGATGCGTTCGAGAAGATGTGCATCGTCAAGAGCCTGCGCGAGGACCGCACCATGGTCGCCGCGCAGGCGTACATCGCCCAAGCGATCGGCGACGCGTTCGTCGAGTCGGTTCCGCTCAACATGGAGAACACGTGGGCGGAGACGGATCCGCACACGCCGGTGATTTGCTTGCTGTCCGCGGGCGCGGACCCCACGAAGCTCATCGAGGAGCTCGCGAAACGCAAGAAGATCAAGATGAACGGCGTTTCCATGGGCCAAGGTCAGGAGATCATCGCGCGGAAGCTCATCGCCGTCGCGACGCAGGAGGGGCAGTGGGTGTTACTGCAGAACACGCACCTCGGTTTGTCGTACCTCACCGAGGTTGAGAGTTTCTTGACCAAGACGGAGGACCTGCACGAGGATTTCCGTCTGTGGATCACCGCGGAGCCGCACCCGCAGTTCCCCATCGGCCTGCTGCAGATGTCCATCAAGCTCACCAACGAGGCGCCGGTGGGCATGCGCGCGGGGCTGCGCAACTCGTACGCCTGGGTGAGCCAGGACATGCTCGACACCGTGGCGAGGTACGAGTGGCGCCAGATGCTCTTCGTGATGTGCTACATGCACTCCGTCGTGCAGGAGCGGCGAAAGTTCGGCCCCATCGGTTGGAACATCCGGTACGAGTTCAACCAGTCCGACCTGAGCGCGTGCGTGCAGTTCCTGCAGAACCACCTGCTGGAGATGGACGCCAAGAAGCTCGCCTCGCCCACCTGGCCCACGGTGACGTACATGATCAGCAGCATCCAGTACGGCGGGCGAATCACCGACGGCTTCGACGAGCTTTTAATGGACACGTACGCGGGCAAGTACTTCAACGCCGGCGCTTTGACGAAAGGTTTGGAGATTTACCCCGGGTACGTCGTGCCGGACACCGCGGACATCAACGAGTTCCGCGCCGCCATCGAGCGTCTGCCCGCGCAGGAGAGCCCCGAGATTTTCGGGCTGCACCCCAACGCCGACCTCACCTTCCGCACGCTCGCCGTCGCCGACCTCGTCGAGACGGTGATCGGCACGATGCCCAAGTCGGGCGGCGGCGGCGGCGGCGCGACCCCGGAGGAGATCGTGGACAAGATCTGCGAGGATCTGCTCGGGAAGGTCCCGGAGCCGTTCGTGAACGAAATCACCAAGGAGGCGCTGCGTAAGCTGCCCGGGGGGCCGACGCAGCCGCTCACCGTGCACTTGAGACAAGAGATTGACCGCCTGAACATCATCATCCACTTGACGACGAAGACGCTCAAGAATCTGCGACTGGCCATCGCGGGCACCATCGCGCTCGCCGGCGACTTGGTCGAGGCGCTGGAGAAGCTGTTCAACGCGTCCATCCCCACGGCGTGGCTCCGGTGGTCCTGGGAGAGCGCCACCATCGGGACGTGGTTCCAGGGGCTGTTACAGAGGCACGACCAGCTGGACAAGTGGCTAAACAAAGGCCGCCCGAAGGCGTACTGGCTCACCGGTTTCTTCAACCCGCAGGGGTTCTTGACGGCGATGAAGCAGGAGGTGAACCGGAAACACGCCAAGGAGCGCTGGGCGCTGGACGACGTGGTGATGGACTCCTGGGTCACTTCGCCGCCGCTGGAGGTGAACCAGCTCAAGGAGGAGGCCAAGGACGGCGTGTACGTGTACGGGCTGTTCCTGGAGGGGTGCAAGTGGCACGGCAAGGAGAACCGGCTGGTGGACAGCGACCCTAAGAAGCTCTTCACGCCCCTCCCGGTGCTTCAGGTGACCGGGAAGCAGGCGAAGGACAAGGTGAACAAGAACCAGTACGAGGCGCCCGCGTACAAGGTGAAGAAACGGACCGGGCTCAACTTCATCAGCACTTTCCCGTTAAGAACGGAGGATCCACCGAGCAAGTGGATCATGCGTGGCGTCGCGCTTCTGTGCTCCGTGGACTGATGACGACGAGACGAATGAAAAAGAAAACGACGGGAAGATTCCGTCGAGAGACGCGCGCGCTTTCGGGCGCGACGTTTTGTCGCTCGGCGTCGAACCCCGTTTCGAAAATATACGCGTATCGTACGTAGTAGGCGCGATATGTAGACTAACGTTAGACGCTCGACGAAACGAGCGCTTAGAGATGTTAACCGTTACCTTTGTGTATTTGACGAAACACTATCGTGAGTGACCGATAATAAAGTACGCTCTATGGACCGTCTCGAAACTAGCTCGGCTTGTACGCCTGAATCTCCGCGCACGCGCTCCCCGCGCAAAAGTCGAGGTACCACTCGGCAAACTTTCGCAAACCCTCGTCCAGCGACGTGTGCGGCGCGTATCCCAGCTCGCTCGCCGCGCGCGACACGTCGGCGTGCGTGAACGGGACGTCCCCTGTTTTCGGCATCGGAACGTACTCGCGAATCGCCGTCTTACCAAGGTGCTTCTCCAACACGGAGACGAAATCCGAAACCGTCACCGGGTGCGTGTTTCCTAAATTGAACAAACGAACAGCGGGTTTCGCGCCATCCGGTTTCTTCCCGGATATCTCCGACGTCTCCAGCGCCGCCACCACCCCCGCCACGACGTCTGATATGTGCGTGAAGTCCCTCGCCAGCTCCTTCCCGCCTTCCCCCTGGAAGATGGTGATGGGTTTGCCGCGCACGATGTTGTTCGCGAAGGAGAAGTACGCCATATCAGGACGACCGTACGAGCCGTACACGGTGAAGAACCGCAAACCGGTGACGGCGAGGCCGTGAATGTGGTTGTACGTGTGCGCCAGCGCTTCGTCGGCTTTCTTCGTCGCCGCGTACAAAGACGCCGGTCGGTCAACGCGGTCGTCCTCGCTGAACGGCGTTTTTTCGTTCAAGCCGTACACGGACGATGAGCTCGCGTACACAAGCGCCGGCGTAGGGCTCGTGTGCACGATCTCCTCTAAAAGATTGACGAAGCCCGCGACGTTACTGTGAACGTACGCGCCCGGGTTCTTCACCGCGTACCGAACGCCGGCTTGCGCGGCGAGGTGCAACACGTGCGTGAATTTGCACGCGTCCAAAGCTTTGCGCACGGTGTGCTTATCGTTCAGGTCCGCTTCGATGGTCATGACACCAGCTTGTGTGAGCTTGGCGAGTCGCGCGCGTTTCAAGATTGGGGGGTAGTAATCGTTCACGTTGTCGATCCCGAGAACGCCGAAGCCGCGTTCTTTGAGCGCGAGCGAGACGTGAAACCCGACGAAGCCGGCGGATCCGGTGACCAGCACCGACATCGCGCCCGAGGAGCTCGGCGCGCAGGAACTCTGCACGCTCGCCCACTGGATGTCCTTCGCGGGCTTGAACGTCGAGACGGACGCGAAGCCCTTCGCGAGCGTGTTCACGCCGCCGGATGACCCGTACGAGCCGCGCCCGCCGGACAGCGCGTAGTACGCCACGAGGGACGCGCACACCATCGCGACGAGCGTGATGAGCTCCGGTTTCTCGCCAGCCAACGCGCGAGCCAGGAACCCGCCCCGGCGGCCGCGCGACATGTTCACGCTCGTGCGGCGCATGGGGAGCACGTCGAAGCCGGGGCTCCCGGGCGAATACCGACCCAAAGACACCTTCGGGGACCGCGCGGCCATGAATGACGAACGCGCGGCGGACCCGGCCGCCTGCCAAGATAAAGCCGAACGTGAAAAAAGATCGTCGACGAACGGCCGTTCGCTTTGAATTCGATCCGCGAAACAACAGAAAAGCCGGTTGTTTCGCGCGCCGCGGGGCGGGCAACGGCGACGGGTGACTGTGACGGAAGAGCTCCGACGAGAGCTCCGACGACGTCGTTCCCGCGGCAACGCGGTCGATGCAGATACGTTCTACACTCTTTATACATAGCACTATAATATCTAATAGTGGTGGTAGCTACAGCTACCTTAAGGCCGTAGTCTGGTTCGCCTCGCGACTCGTCTGCGCGCCGATGACGTCTCTCGCTCACGCGTTGGGCGGGTAATACTGCGGCTGCGCAGGCTGAGGCTGCATAGGCTGCATAGGCTGCATAGGCACAGGCTGCGGGGGGTACGCGCTCATGGGCTGCGCGTACTGCGGCTGCGCGAACTGCGGCTGCGCGAACTGCGGCTGCGGGGGGTACGCGTTCCTGATCGGCGGCTGCGCGTACTGCCGTTCCTTTCCCGCCCCGCGGTTGGAACAGAATCTGTTCAGCATGAAGCACAGAGCGAGGCCGACCGGGATGGCGACCCCCGCGGCGATGCCGATCGTGGCGTCGATTTCCTCGCCGCCGCCGTCGTCCCGCGCCGCCGCCTCCACCGCCGCCGCCGCCGCGCACGCGCACGAGGGCTGCATGTTGTCGTCGCACAAACACGAATCGGCGTTCATGTCGTACGGCGTACCTTCCAGGCTGGACTTCACCGCTTTCAGCGAGTATTCAGTGGAGGAGGGCGTCGGATCGGAGGGACCGTCGATGGCCCAGGAGAACGCCTCGATCTGTGCGTCCGTGCAGCTCGCGTAGTCGAACCCGGGCGAGGACACCGAACACTTGGGCTCGCCGACGCTCAGGCGCAGCGCCTCGAGCGCGCATTTGTCCAGCGCGGCAGGCTCGCACCAGGACGTGGCACGCGACAGGAGCGCCTCCTGTAAGACGCCCTCCTTCCCTTCCGGCTCGCAGTCGTCCCAGCACTCGCCGGTGACGCTGGGCGTGTCGCAGCTCCCGCATCCGTCCTTAGTGGCGCACCAGGGGACGGGCCAGTCCACGCTCGAGCACCCGGAATAACGTTTGTCGCCGTAAGACCACTCGTCGTAGCACTCGCACCCGCGCTGCGTCTTGCGCGATGTTTCGGGGGGGGCGGGGACCTTGTCCGCCAGCAAGTCGCAGACGGTGGCATCGACGCCGGCGACGCCCATCATGTGCCACGGCTCGCGGCTCTTGTCGTACACCGGCGCCACCGCGGTGACCATCTTCCCCCAGATGCTCGGGATGGAGACGTACGGCTCGGACCAGGAATAACCCTCGACTTTTGCAATGCTCTTGAACAGCGCGAAGTACTTGTAGAAGGATATCATCGCCCGCTGAAGCGCGCTCTCGTCCCCGTCGTCGGCGTGCGTGTATATCGCGCCCGTGTCGCACGACAAGCCACGCAGATCACTCTCGGAGACACCACTGCCGAGACCCACCACGAAGAAGTGCTCGTCCGCGCCCGACGTAGAGGCTTGCCTGGCGGCGATCGTCGGCCCGGGGTCCTCGTTCCACGCCCCGTCCGTCACGAGCACGTACGTCGTGTGGCAGCCGGCTTCATACGACTTCGACCGCGAGTCATCCACGAGCCGAAACGCGCGCTCGAAGCCGTCGATCATGTTCGTCCCGCCGCTCGGGTAGAAACCATCGACGTACCGCTTCAAGTCCTCCTTGAAGTCGGGAAGCGCGCGCGCGAGCGTGGTGAGGCCCGCGTACGTGTCCGCCGACGACCCGAAGCGCACGACGCCGACGAAGTCGGCGAAGGTCGTGGCGTCCAGGACAGCCTTCGCGGCGGACTTGAGCAAAGAAATCCGGTCGTACTGCGACATGCTCCCGGAGGTATCCAAGATGAGCACGAGATTCTTCGGGCCGGTCGCGCCGGCCATGTGCCACGGACGGATGCGCGCGTCGTAAGACGCGCCGCATGTGTCGTCGTTCACGTCTTCGTCCCAGACGATGCCGGGGAAGTTGATGAGCACGCCATCCTTGGAGCCGTAGAACAGCCACTTGGCGTCGCCCTGCTCGATCATGCTGCCGTAGAGGTCGCGCAGAGTGGGGTCGACGTGTGTCGCCTCGCACGCCGTGCGCTTGACGGAGTACGCCGACGCGTCCAGCAGGGGCGACGACTTCACCACCGAATTGGTGGAATCCACGGTCCGACCCGAGTCGCAGCCGCAGCCCGCGCTGTTGCCGTAATTGAAGTGGCAGAATGGTCTCGCGAGCTCAGCGGAGCACGAGGAGTAGACCTCGCACGTGGCGTTGGAGAGCGTGCCGTTGCTTATACCGAGCCGCGCAGCCTCGAGCGCGAGCTTGAAATCGAGCACCGCGTCCTCCTTGTGATCCAGCGCCGCGTCGAGCGTCGCGGCGGTCTGCGCGTGCGCGGGGGAAAAAAACAAGATCCCTAGGGCGACGAGGACGAGCAGCGCGGCACGGGCCGGGCGGCGCGCGGCGCCGTGGTGGCCGCGCGCTCGCGTGATGGCGTCGCGGCGCGTAGCGCCGGGGTCTCCGAGAGCTCGCATGTCGGTGTCGACGCAGGTGTGGGGTTGTCCTGTGCGCTCTCGCGTCTGTCGGAGATATTTACATGTATCATCCGCCGTGCTCAAACTGCTCAACACTGGATAACCTATTTCATAGGAATACCGCCGAGCGGGCTCTTTCAGTAGTCTACACGCGCTCCACCACTATCGATATTACTTTAATACGTAGTCTATTCATACGACAGACCTATCTAATACTCCCGCGATTTCTTCCCCCACTTGCTGTCCCTCCTCTCGAACGCCCGCTCGACGTCCTCCTCGACGTACCCGCGCACCGGCAGCGGCTCTATGCGCGTGCGCCGCGCCGTTTTCCCGGCGCCGCCTTTTTTCCGCTTGGTCGCCGTGAGCGCCACGCGCTCGCTCGTGTTGGCCAGGATGACGCCCGCGGTGGAGAGGATCAGCGCGATGAGCCCGAGGCCGATGGTCATCCAGACGTACCAGTAGATCATGCTGTACCCTTCGCTCGGGACGATGTCCCCCAGACCGACCGTCGTCAGCGAAACGATCACGAAATAAAACGCGTCGAGCACGCCGAAATCGTTCCCCGCGATCTTTTCAAAGAACCGGAACCCGAACGCCGCCGCCGCTACGACGGGCACGATGCAAAAGAGCGCCGCTCTTAGTTGTTCCCGGCTCTGCGCTTCCTGAAGCTGCGTCTCGCGCACGCGAACCAAGTCGCTCACCATGGCCATGCTCTCCATCATCGTCAGAGATCCGCTGTTGTCCACGTCGGCGTCCTCGAAAGCGGCGCGGATAAACGAGCGCGCCTCGGCGTCGGCGCGTCGGGACAACGCGTTGGACGGCGTCTGCGATCCGATCGTCCCGTCGTCGTCGTAGTCGTCCGCCTCCTCATCCGCGGTATCGTCCTCGTCGCTGATGCCCCCCTTCTTAGTGTTATTTTTGGTCTTTTTGGTCTTTTTCTTATTCTCGCCCTTCCGCGCGCCGACGTCGATGCCGACGAGGCGACAGATGTCGTCGGCGCCGCGAACGAGCTCGTCGAGGGTGAGCTCGCCGTCGCCGTCCACGTCGCACTTCTGCAACGCGCGCGCCCACACCCTGGCGCGTCTCGAAACGTGCGGCCTCCGTCGCGCTAAACCGAACTCGATTTTCAAATACGTCACGGTGTTCATGACGATCCCCGCGAACAGACCGAGCGCGTACGCGAAGATCACGATGCCGGGGATGGTGGCGACGGTGATGGCGAGTTTGCTTTCAAACGCGACGGGCGCGTACGACCCGTACCCCACCGCGGTGAGCACCGTGAACGCGAAGAACAAACTTCCGCTTCGGTCCCAGTGCGTTTTAGGTTCGATCTGTTCCAGCTGCGTGCGGTACATCTGGTAAATCTCAGCGGCTTGGATCTTGCGTTTGCCCGCCGCGTCTTCGCCGACCGGGCCGGAAAACTGCAGGTCGTCCAGCTTCTTGACCAGCAGGTGACAGTTGGGGCACGACGCCGAGGACGTCAAGCACGTCTCGTCGAAAAGCGCGGGATTGAAGTCGTCCGGGTCGTCCACGCGACACGCCTGAACCTGCTCCGAGGTTGGCTGTTTCAGGACGCAGGTCAGACGACACGCCCCCGCGTCGCTCGACGCGCCGTCGCACGTCGTGACGTTGTCCGTCTCCAGCACCCACAGCTCGGGGGGGGTCGGGAGGTCGAATTCGGGGAGGAAAATCGTCGCGTGGTCCGCGTACGCGGTGGCGCAATCGGTCCCGACGAGACCCTCATCAGCGGGGACGGCGACGAACCGGAACAGACGCGCGATGATTCGTTCCCAGCGCATGCGCTCGGCGGTGACCGCCAGATGCGCCTGCTCCTCGATGGGGCGTTCGTAGATCCACAGCACGTACGCGGACCCGACGAGCAGCACGCCGAACACCGCCAGCGCGTACACGAAGCGCATGAGCGTCCGGCCGATGTTGCGATACACGGACGTATCCTCCTCCTCCTCCTCTTCATCCTCCTGCTGTTTCGCGAAACTACGCTCGGTTCGCTTCAGCTCGCTTTTCAATCCGCCCGCCATCCCGACCGACGCGAGGTTCGGGGGACGCGCGGGGCTCGCGCGCCTCGCTGTGCGCGCGCTCGAGGATTGTTAACCGAATGCACGTGTAGAACACGAAAGCGATGAGGTTCGGTAAATTGTTTGGAGGTGACGAAACCGACGAAGCGACGAGTTCCTTTCGAATTATTGGTACGAGCGCGCTCGCCTCCTCACCGCCTCCTCGCTCGCCGCGGCTGCTGGGTCGCCGGCGCCCCGAACGCGCCCGGCGTCGCCGGCGCGCCGAAAAGACCTCCCCCGGCGGGCGCGGGCGACCCGAAAGCGGGCGCCGAACTCGCGCCGGCGCCGAAGAGGCCGCCGCCGCCAGTCGCCGGAGCGCCGAAGGAAGGCGTCGCGGGCGCCGCCGCTCCGAACCGACCACCGCTCGGCGCGGGGCTCGACGCCGCCGCTCCGAACAGACCGCCGCTCGGCGCGGGGCTCGACGCCGCCGCTCCGAACAGACCACCGCTCGGCGCGGGGCTGGCCGCCGCTCCGAATAACCCGCCCGCCGGCGCCGGGCTGGCCGCCGCTCCAAATAACCCGCCCGCCGGCGCCGGGCTGGCCGCCGCTCCGAACAGGCCGCCCCCGGTCGACGCCGCGGACGCCGCCCCGAACATCGCGGGCGTGGACGCCGGCGAGGCCGCCCCGAGTCCCCCCCCGAACCCGAATCCCCCGGGCGTCGCCCCCGGGGTCGCCCCGGGCGTCTGCGTCCCCGGCGCGGGCAGCGCGGCGGGCGCGGGCGCGTTTGCGCCCGGTAGACCCGCCGGCGGCGCCGAGGCGAACCCGGGCCTCTCCGCCATCGCACTCAGCCGCGCGTACTCCGCCTCCGCCGCCTCCGCTTCCGCGAAGGGGTCCCTGTGCTCGCCGCGCCTCCGGAGCGCGGCGAGGTGCTCTGCCTTGGCGCGGCGCACCTTCTCGTGCAGCCGCGCCAGGTCGCCGCCCACCTTGTTGAAGTACCGCTGCGCGCCCTCCACCGCGGCGCGCAGCTCGGCGGGCGATTGGTAATCGGCGCGCGACGCGTCGAACGCGACGTCTCCGTACGCGTACGCGTCAAAAGCGTCGCCAAAGCTCTCGTTTCGTCTTTCCGACTCGATCGCACCTCGAGAGGCGTTGTTTACGCCAAACGCGTTGACGTCCGACGACCCGCCGTGGAGCGCGGCGGCGAGCGCCTCGAGGCCGGGACCGGCGCCGCCGTGGCCGTGCACGCGCCCCGTGGTTCGCAGGTTGCGTTCCATCTCGAGCGTCCCGCGCTCGAACCCCTCCGCGGCGGCGTACAGGCGCTCGACCGCGCCCTTCAGGAACGCGCTCGGCCTCTGCGGCGCCGGCAGAAACACGGGCGCCGCCTCGGCGGGTAAAGGATGGCCCGGGTGCGTCCTCGCGTGCGCGACGCTCGCGGCTTCCGCGTCGTCGGCTTCGCGCAGACGCGTCAAGCGCGCGCGCGCGTGCTCGGCGTCGCGCAGAGTCGCCACCACAGCCTCGCGCAAACCCCCTAGGCGCTCGTTGTCGCTCCAGAGCTGCGTCTCGAGAAGCTTCAACGCATCGCTCGCGGCTTTCGCCGAGCGCTCGAGCTCGCGACGACGCGCGGCGCCGCCGCCCGCGCCGCGAGAGTCGCTCGAAGGAAGGTAGGTCCGACCGCCGTACGTCTCGTCGCGCAGACGCGCGACGCCGTCCAGGGTCTTGGAGTCCTCTCGCGCGGCGACAATCTTCGCCTCCAGCGCCTGGAGCTGCTGCTGCGAGTGCGGCGCGAGCTCGCCCCACTGCGTGAAGTGCTTCACCGGCTGGCCGTCCACGGTCGCGAGCATGGTGCCCGGCGGCTGGTGCGCCGCGAGCGGAAGGGACCCCGCCGGAGACGCCGCCGGCGCGGACGCCCCGAACAACGAGCCGCCGCCGGGCGTCGCCCCGAACAAACCGCCCGTCGTCGCCGGCGCCGCTCCGAACAGACCGCCGGTCGACGCCGCGGATGCCCCGAACAGGCCGCCGGCGGCGGGCGCGGGCGTCGACGCCGCGCCGAACAAGCCTCCTCCCGCGGCGGGCGCGGTCGCCCCGAACAGGCCTCCTCCCGCGGCGGGCGCGGATGCCCCGAACAGGCCGCCGGTGGACGCCGGCGCGGACGCCCCGAACAGGCCGCCGCCGGCGGCGGGCGCGGGCGACCCGAAAGACACCGCGGGTCCCGAGCCCGCGGCGCCGCCGAAGAGACCGCCGCCTCCAGTCGCCGGCGCGGCGCCGAAGGTCGGGGCGGCCGAGCTCGAAGCGCCTGCACCGAACAGACCGCCTCCCGGGGCCGGGCTCGACGCGCCTGCGCCGAAAAGACCGCCGCCCGCCGGGGCCGGGCTCGATGCCGCCCCGAAGAGACCCCCGCCCGCCGGGGCCGGGCTCGATGCCGCCCCGAAGAGACCGCCGCCCCCCGTCGCCGGCGCGGCGGCGCCGAACGTCGGGGTCGCCGGCGCGCCGAGATTGCCTCCGCCGAACAGACCGCCACCCGCCGCGGGGCTCGACGCGGCGCCTCCGAATAGACCGCCGCCCGCCGCCGGCGCCGGCGACGGCGACGCGCCGAAGCCGAAGCCGCCCGCGGCCGGCGCGGGGGAGGCGCCGAAGCCGCCGGGCGCTGGGCTCCCGAACATCGCGAGCCTCCGCCGACGAGATCACGCGCCGACGGGTCTCATCACCGCGGATCCCGCGCGGCAACGAAAAAGCGAGTCGATCGATTCAAACACGAGGGCGGAAGAGGTCTCGAGGCGATCAGTGGGAATTCCTAACCTGACGTGGCCCATTTCTTTGGGTGTTGAAACGCATTTTTTTTCTGTAAACCCGGAATCGAGGGGTTAAATTCCCGTAACGCTCTCCGATACAACGACTTTAGCGTGTACTCGTTCTTTTTACTCGTCAACTCGTGCGGCTTCGGGTTCGCGCTCGACGCGCACCGACGGCGCACATCCACCGGCGTCGCGCACGCGTCCGCCGGAACGGTCACGAGCGATGGGCGTGACATTCGACGCCGCCGCGTCTAAGAGCTACGGGGCCATCCCCAAGGGCCCCGATGACAAGCAGCCCGACGCCGGGTCGTTCGAGGAATTTCTTCGCGGCCTCGGCCTGAAGGGCGAGAGCGATCCGTACCGCCTGGACCTCGCCAAGTTCATCCTGGTGACGCTGTACATCGCCGCGAACTTCATCCGCCCGTTCGCGCAGGCGGACAGCAAGCTCGCGTGCTCGCTGCACAACTTCGTGTCCATCTTCACCATCCCCGCGTTCACCATGATCACCGGCTACCTCAGCGCGGACATGAACCGCGTGCGTAGGCGGTACCTCATCGCCTACCTCATCATCCCGTACCTCGTGCTGCAGAGCCTGTACCTGGCGCTCGTCGTGCCTCTGTACTGGCGCACGTCGTTCAGGAACAACCACCTCGCGCCCGCGATGGGCGAGTTCCACCGGAATAACGGGCAGTTCTCGTGGAACTTCACCCCCCAGCCCAACTGGGGCCCTCTGTCGTTCGCGACGCCCGCGGGGGACACGTGGTACCTGCTGTCGCTCGCGTCCTTCTCCATGTGGCGCCCGTACGCGGTGGAGTTCAAGAACACCATCTTAGTGCACGCGTTGCTCGGCTGTCTGATGGGGTACACCACCATCGACCGATTCATGTCCCTGCACCGCACAGTCGTCCTCATGCCCTACTTCCTCGCCGGACACATGCTGAGAAGGTACAAGATCTTCGTGCCGTACGCAAAGACGTGGCCGCAGTTCGCGTGCGCGGTTTTCGTGATGGCGTTCGGGTTAGGCGGCTGCATCCTGTCCGTCTACGCGTTCGACCACCGCTCGAGCCAGGTGTGGATGTACGAGCAGGGGTACTTCGTGGTCTGGGGCGCGGACTACAAGTGGGGCGGGATCATCCAGCTCTTCGTGTACATCGTGTCGAGCGGGGTGACGGCTGCGTTTTTCGCGCTGCTCCCGCCCGCCGCCAACACCAACATGATCGACCTCGAGAACCCGGAGGAGGGACACGCCAACTCCACGATGCGCAAGAAGGAGGACGAGATCCACACCACCGTCTACGGGTACAAGATCGACTACGTCGTCGGCGACCCGGACGACGTCGAGACGGAATTCGGCGCCGCCGCCGACCCTCTGCTCGTGCGATGCCGCCGCAAGTGGGAAGCGGCGGAAAGAGACCAGGTGCTCGACGAGTCGGAGGGCGGCGGGAACAACTGGCACGCCATCATCTACCTGCGCCTCGCCAAGTGGGGCACGCGTTGTTTGAGCCCCCTGATGTTCAACTTCCTCATCATGATCATCCTGGAGTGCACGACGTACTACGACACCACGTGGTGGTCCAGGACCACGGAGACGACGGTGTGGAAGTCGGACGGGCTCTTCATGAACCTGCAGGTGGTGTTTACGTTTTTGCTCGGCGCGACGGTGGCGCTGCTGCTGTCGCTGCGGCCGACCACCATGGTGCTCGGGTGGCTGCTCGCGCCGCCCCTGAACAACGAGTGGTTCTTCGAGCAGGACGACGAGGAGATGAAGCTCAGCGAGAAGACGCACAGGCGGCTCAAGATCCAGAAGCTGCAGGAAGAGGAGAGCGAGGCGTGACGGAGCGGAGGCGGTTGTTTCTTAGTCGACTCTCAGACTCGCGTTGTGGTGTCAGAAAGTGTTACTGTATAATGTACCCGAACGCGTCCTCCGAGTGAAACACGCTCGCTATACCATAGACTGCACCACAGACTAGAGCGCGACTCTCCAGCTCTGGTGGTCCCCGAACGACGTCCCGACCTCGAAGTCGGGGAACATCTCGTCGGCGTCGCCGCCGCCGAGCAGCGACGTCTCCGCGACGCGCGCGACGGCGGAGGCGAGCGCTTCGAATTCCTCCTCCTCTTTCGCGTTTTTCGTTTTCTCCTCTTCGTTCGTATATTTCGTTCCGCCACCATCGTGATACACTCTCGGCAACGTCAAACGCGGCGAGTCGTGACGCAAACCGAGGTCCGCGGCGAGCGCGCCCTCGCCCACGTAGGCGCCGCGCGCCACGCAGTGCGAAAGCAGCGCCTTCCAGTGCGCCCAGCGCTCGAGCGCCGCGGGGTGGCCGACGATCACGTTCAGCGCCTTCGCGCGCGTCACCGCCACGTTGAATCGAAGGGGACACGCCAGGAAACCCGAACGCGGGTCTCCCACGTCGAGTTCGAGAGAAGACGCGGCGTCGTCCGAAGACGAACCGTTTTTTTCGGAAAGGTTTTGTCTTCGTCGAAGCGTCGGCGGCGCGCGGCTGGCGACGGTGCTGATGAACATCACCTTCTCCTCCTGGCCCTGGTAGTCGTCCACCGTGCCGACGCGCACGGCGCCCAGCCCGCGCGCGCGAAGCAGCATGCGCAGGCGCACCACCTGCGCGCGGTACGGAGCGATCACGCCCACGTCGCAGGTTCGAAGCCTGAGCGTGCCATCCGCCGAGGCGTCCGCGTACGTCGCCGGCGAGTCGCCCGTCGCGGCCAAGTTTTTGTCGCCTTTTTCTTCGTTTTCGTTTCGGTCTTTTCCCGAAATTTGTTCGTCGCCGAGCCACGTAGACAGGAGATCCACCAGCGTCCGCGCCTCCATCGCGTTGAAGAACGAGGGCGCCTCGCCCGTGCCCTCCCTCGTCTGCACGCCGCGAACGCCCACGAAAAGCACGCGCGCGGGACGACCGTTTTCGTTTTCGTCTTCGTTTTCGGCTTCGGCTTCGTTCGTCGCTTTTTTTTCGCTCGTTCCGTTTTCAGCGCCGACGTCGCCGACGAGCGATTTCGGGAGCGACACGTTGTCTTCGGGCGCCGCGGCGACGAGCGCGTTTTCGTAAAAAAGGCGCGAGGATAACCCGAATATGTCCTCGTGCGAGCGGTAGTTGCGCACGAGCTTCACTAAACGGCGGAGACTTCTTCTCGCGTCGCCCGCGGAAGAAGAAGAAGAAGAAGAAGAAGCTCTCTTCTTCTCCTCCGCCTCGTGCGCGCGTACGGCGGAGGCCAAGAGCGAGTCTCTCAACGCCGACGCGGAGGACGCGTGCACCACCGGCCCGAGTTGTTTCGGGTCGCCCGCCAACACCACCGCGCGCGTGGTTTTACCGCTGGTCATGCGGAGCGGTACTAACGTTTCGGGGACGGTGGCTTGGCCGGCTTCGTCCACGAGAACGTGCGTGAACGCGAACGAAGACGCGCCTTTTTGTTCGTTCGCGTTGAAGTCGCTCTTCGTCTGCGGGAATTCCCGACCTCCGTTTGCCGTCGCGAACGCCTCCGCCAACAATCCGGCGCTCGCGCACGACGCGACGACGACGCGCGCGTTTCGCGCGGCGGCGCTCTCCGATCCACCCGACGCGCAGAACCGAACGACGTCCGACTTCACCGACGCGGGGTCCCGCCTAGGGTCGTTCACGCGAACCATCGTCCACGAGGCTTGAAGTTCGTTGGAGTTAGGAGACGGCAAAGAGGTGAGGGAGACGGGCTCGAGCGCGGGCGGCGGCGCGTCGTCCCCGTCGGCGACGGCGGCGGCGCGCAGCTCTTTAGTCAGGTCCGCCAGGCGGCTGCACACGACGTCCGCGGCGAAGGGCGCGGGCGCGCACACCAGCACGCGGGCATCCGCCTGCGTCGCCAGGACGGCGACGATGGCCGCCACCACGGTGACCGTCTTGCCCGTCCCGGGGGGGCCGAACGCGCAATACGGCGGCCCGAGGGGCGCGCTGTTTTCGCCGGCGACGGCGGCGACGCCGAGCGACACGTCGCGCACCACGCGCCACTGTTCGTCGTTCAGACGCGCGCGCAACTCTTTGACGACGCGTCGCGAATACGGAAACAGTTCCGAGGAGCCTCTTGTCCCGAGCTCGTCGCTTCCTTTTTTTTCAAAAGACGACGACGCGTCGATCGTTTTGAAGAGACGTCGCGCGTTTTCGAAAGAGACGCGGCGGACGACTTCTTCGCGCGAACCGGACAACGTCAAGTCAGTCGAGCTCGCGCTCGACTTGGCATATTCCGGAACCTCTTCCCGCAGCATCGCGAGCGTCGCCGGGTTGGCCTGCGCCGCGAGCAGCGCGGCTCTCTGCACCTTGAACGCGTTGACGTCGTGCGCGAAGCGCACGTGCGCGCGGATGGCGACGCGCGGGTCGCCTTTCATCGTGCGCGAGACGCACGGCGGAAACGCCACTAGGACCAGACCCTTTCTCGCCACGACGCGGAACACCGTTGCGCAAACCTCGGCGGATGTGTCCAAGGGCACCCCGTCGTCGAGCGCCACTTCGTTCATGTTCCGACCTTGAATTCTGTTCGCCGAATACATCTGCTCGTCGACGACGCCGTAGGATCCCTCCCACCCGCCGAGCCGCTTCCCGCGCCTGCCTCCGCGGCGCACCACGCACCGCTCGTCCTCGACGTGGAAGTCAAAGTTGGATTTATCGAAGCGCGACTCGCGGCGGACGCCGCCGCTCACCGCGGTATTAGTGAAGTTCAACCCGATGGTCGTCTCGTCGCGGCCGCCGCCGGCTTTGGTGATGCGCAGCTTTAACACGTCCAGCGGCGCGACCGGGGGGTACCCCTCCAGCAAGCCGGGCACATCCAACGCGTACGTGTCGTAGTGTTGTCCGGGAAGCGCGCGGGGCGTGCGCCCCGCGAACACGAACACGGCGTCGTGCATGTCGTACCGCCGGATGTCCAGCGCCTGCCTCCGCTCCTCGACGGCGAGCAGGCGCGCCCAGCGCGTCACAGCCTGTGACGCGAACCGCCACTGCGCGGCGTCCTCGAAGGTGACGGCGCCCTCGCGCGCGCCGTCCTGCGTGACGCGGAAGAACGCGCGCGGGACGAGCACGCCGTCCGGGCCGAGGTACGCCGCGGGGGTACACACCGAGGCCACCACGGAGGGGTGGATGCGCATGAAACGCGAAACGCCGTGTGGCGTTTGCTGCTCCGCCGCGTCCGGCTCGCCGACGAAGCCCAGCAGGTACGCGGGGGGAGACACGAGCGCGCGCGGGAGCTCGTCGAACGCTTCGCGGAGGCGTTTCGGGACGAACTTCGGGGTCTCGGGGTTGAGCATCATGCTCGCCACCTCCAAACGCCGTTCCCGGGAGCCCCGCAGAACGACAGCCACCGCGCGACACCCCGCGACGCGAACGTCGCGCGGGTCAACGTCGGCGTCGTCGGCGTCGTCGGCGTCGTCCCTCGCGCGGGCGCGCCGCGCCGGGAACCCGTCACCCGTTTTCCACCCGGCGGGGCACTCCACCGTGGCGAACAGCACCCACTGCGCGACGTGGCCCGGCGCGTTCCTCCGCCCCTCGGCCCGGAAATCCACCGAGATCTCGTACGACGCGCCGGGGAAGAGCACGACGGGTCCGTCTTCGCCGGCTTCCGAGTCATGACTCGGAAGCCCGCTTCCCGGCGGGTCGAGGTCCCCCGAGTGCCGCACGAGCTCTCGGTGGTCGCAGCGCACGCGGAAAGCGGCGCGCATCTCCGGGACGCACACGATTGCGACGATCAGCACGGGCGCCATACCGACGTTAATCGCGGTGACGTGCCTGGTGACGAACTCGCCGACGGGCCACTCGACTCCGGCCACGCTTCCGAACGCAGAGGACGGAGAGGAGGTTCGTTCGGGTAACTCACGCGAAGAAGAAGAAGCGTCGACGCACCGCCGGATGCCGAAGTCCGCCGCGACGGGGCCGACGGGATTTCCTCCGGCGCCGCCGCGGGGCGTCTCGGCGCTCGTGGAGATGCGCACGCCGTTGCACAGCGCCGGCACGCACAGGTCCTCGGGGGGGAGACTGAGCGCGCGGACAAACGCGTCGGCGACCGCGCCCGAGCGGAACATGCGCGAGTACGCCGGGGACATCGCCGACGCGTCGAGCGCCGACGCCGGAGGCGCCGGACCGCGACGCCGAGCGAAGCCGTCGTCGGCGGCGGCGAACGCGGATGAGTTCTCCGCGTTCGGGTCGCTTACGGTGCTTTCGTCTCCCAACACGCCGTCTACCCCCGCCGTCGCGTCCACCAAAAGCGCGGTGTGCACGGCGCTCTCCGGGAAAAGCGCGCCTCCCAGCGCGACCGCGCGCGGAAGCGGCGCGCCCTCGAGAAACGCGCGTCGGCATCGAGCGAGCTCCGTCGCGCATGCCTGACGAAGCGCCTCCGCGCCCTGGCTCGCGTCCGGCAGGGGCGCGTTCGTGGCGACGATCGCGCCGAGAGGCGCGTGCTTCTGCAGCACGGGGAGCTCGCGCCACACGCGGAGCAGCGCAGCGTCCGTCCCGACCGTCGAGGGAGGCATCGCCTCAAAGCCGACCGGGAGATGCGCGGGCAGACCGCCGGTATTTTGCTGTGCCAACTCGTGGGCGAGCTTCGGACCGAGATTCGGGCGCGGGGGTGGAACCTTCATCGGGGGCTTCCACACCGGGTTCCAATTCCAATCGCCTTTCCCGCCTTTGCCGCCCCGGCCGCCATCACGCGTCGGGTGCGGGGCCATCCCGACCCGGCCGCCGCCCCGAGGTCTGATCTCCGGTGAGGCGCCCTTTGTTATTTTTCAACAATGCGACGCAAAAAGGCGACGAAACGACGCGGAACCTTCTCGGATGCTCCGAGACCTCCTCGCTCACACCCGCGGCGCGCGATGGCGACGCACGGTGCCCTCGCGCCGCCGGCGCCGATCCGCGCGACTCGCGCCGCGCGCGCCGCGCGCGGCCGGTCCCCGAGCCGTCCCGGCCGACCCCCTCCCCGCGTCTTTGTCTGTCGAAGCGCCGCGGACGCGGCGGACACGTCCACAGATCCGGTGGACGCGCAGAGGCCCCCCCTGCGCGTCATCATCGCGGGCGCCGGCATCGGCGGTCTCGCGACGTGCCTCGCGCTGCGTCGCGTGGGCGTCGACGCGCACGTGTACGAGCGCGCGGTGTGTTTGAAAACAGACGCGGGGACGGGCATAGCGCTGTGGCCGAACGGACTCAAGGCGCTCCGCGCGATCGGGGCGGACGTCGAGCGCGAAGTCGCCGAGCGCGGCGCGGACGTCAAAGGCGTGCGCTTCGGCGTACTTCGCGAAAACGTTTCGTCGGACACGAACGATATCTCACCACCACGGGAAGACGAGACGAGACCTCCGACGAACGACGCGACGAACGCGAGTGCCAGTATCTCAAGATATCTAAAGTCTCTCGTCTCGGCGGCGGCGACGCGCGTCGTGCCAAAACTGCTCCGCGCCAGACACGGCGCTGGTTTGCTTTGCATTCGGTGGGCGAGCGCGCAAGACGCGCTGGCGAGTTTTTTACCGAAGGAGTGCCTCCACCTGGACGCGACCTTAAGAGACATCGCGGTCGTGGACTTCGCCGACGGCTCCAAGGGCGTGGCGGTGGCGTTCGCGAAGAGGGACGGGTCGGACGTCGGTACAGACGGACCGATACTCGCCGACGTCTTGATCGGCGCCGACGGAGTCAACTCGGCGACGCGCGCCGCTTTATTACGCGACGGGCCGCCGCGCGATAACGGGCGCGTCATATGGCGCGGCGTCGTCGAGGCGCGCGACGCCACTCGCGCGTTCTTCGCTTCCGAAGAAAAACAACAGGGAGACCAAACAGCCGGGAGCACGTACCCTCCGTTTTGCCCGGAAAAGTTCACGTCTCTGAGCGCCAGCGAAGACAGCGCCGTAGGGAGAACGACGTGTTTCATGGACGTGGGCGGCGGAAAGCTCTACTGGGCGGCGGGGTGCTTGGACGCCAGCGCCGTCGTCGCCGGCGACGGATCCGACGACGCCGCCAACTGCGCGGCGACGTTCGCGTCGAACCCCGAGGTTTTAGCGTGTCTCGAGGCGACGAAAAAAAAAAGGAAGGGGGAAAGCGAAACCGGCGGGCTGTACACGTCGCGCGTCGTCGACCGCGCGCCGCTGGACGCGGCGACGTTCCAGGCGGCGTTGCGCGAAACCGTCGGAGACGCGCGGAGTGACTTCGAAAAAAACGAAACCGAAAACGACTTTTCGAGCGCGCCGGTGGCGCTCCTCGGGGACGCCGCGCACCCCGTGATCCCGTCTTTCGGCCAGGGCGCCAACCTGGCGCTGGAGGATGCGGTCGAGCTCGCGCTCGCGCTCGCGCACGTCGACCGGCGGCGCGCGCCTCGCGCGCTCCGCGAGTGGGAGCGGAGACGTTTCGAGCGCACCAAAGAGGCGCAGATCGCGTCGTTTCTCTCCGGCTCGCGGAGCTACGGCCCGGAGAAGCTGCGTTTGGCGCTCGAGGCGAGCGGTCTGAGTAAAGAAGCCTTGAGGCGGCACAAAGAAACGTTCCCGGACGCGAACAAAACGCAGGACTGGCTGTTGGCGTGGAAGCCGTCCACGGAAAAAACGTTACCCTCCGTCGCGCCGAACCGGGCGATGGCGCTGGCGCGCCGCGCCGCGAGCGCCGCAACGCCGGCGGGCGTCGGCGGCGTCGGGGATGAGTTCGGAGACGCCGGTCGTGACGCCGGTACAAAAAACGTGGGTGCGTTTCTTTTCTTTTTTTCATTGCAGGCGGCTCTGGCGGCGCCGCCGGCGACGGCGGCGCCCGTCTCCGTCGCGGAGGCGGCGTTTGATTTCGCGCGGAGCGAGCGCGACGCGACGGCTGAAAAAAAAACGCAAACGCGTTTCGTCGGCGACGGGTTCGCGTTCGATCTGCCGAGCGGGTGGCGCGCGACGGACCTCCCCGGCGTTTCCGTCTCCAAGACGTCGCTCGCGTACGACGGGCTCCCCCTCGCGACCGCGCCGGAGGTTACGGTAACGAAACAAAACGAAAAAAACACGAGTAAGTTTCTCGTGACTCGCGAGCCGACGTTCACGATGGGCGCCGCGGGGTTGGATTCGCTGTACGGCTCGGCGGAGATTTTCGGCGCGCGCGTCGCCGGCGCGAGACGTGGCGAGCTGAGTGTCGCGCGCGTTTCAAAGTCGGGCGACGCGTTCGTGGCGGAGGGCGTTGAGGTCGGCGAAGGCGAAGATGGAAAGAAAACGCGGTGGCTCGAACTGGTCGCGTGCGGGTGCCGCGGGGGCCCGAACGCGCGCAAGTACAACCTTCTGCAGACGATTTCCGTCGCCGGCGAAACCGCCGACGACGCCGAGTTCGAGGGGCTTCGCGCCATCGCCGATTCCTTCCGGCTCACCGCGGGGAAGACGTGCGGCGCGAACGGAGACGAGTGAGACGACTTTCTTTCAGGAGTTTTACTGTTCCCTAAGGCGGTCACGTATTGTAGTACTTGGCGTTTTTTAGTCACCTACCGAACTCCCGCGCCGTCACCTACCGTCCCCCTACGGCGGAGGCGGCGGTTTCCCATTCGGGTCTACGTTCCGCGACCAGACCAACCTCCCGGCGTCGCGCGAGTTTCGCGTCGGCCACCGTTTCATCGTGCGCTCCACCTCCGCCAGCGCCGCGCGCTCCTCTCGCCGCCGAGCCGCCGCCGCGCGCGCCGCCGCCATCGCCGCGTCCGCCTCCGCGCGCGCGCGCGACACCAGCGTGGCCTCCCAGTCCTCGTCCTCGAGATCCGTTCCGAGATCCTTCGCGGAACCGTTCGCGTCGCCTCCGTTTGTCTTCGCGTCGGCAGCTTCGGCGGAGGAGCTCGAGGCGGACGCGCCGTCGTCGTCCGAAGCCGTCGCCACCGTGTACACCTGCTGGATGAACCCCGCCGCCGCGCCCAGCACGGCGCCGCTGATGATCAGCGTGAGCTCGTCCTGCTCGAAGATGGGGTGCAGCACTCTTTCAAACTCGGACGGGGTCATGAGCGCCATGCGCTCGCGCATGAGCTCCTTCAAGCCGAGCGCGTCGTCCGAGTACTCGTGCAACACGTGCACGTGCTCGGCGAGCCGAACCTTGACGTTGGCGACAACCGCCTCGAGAAGCTCGGGGTCCAACTCGCCATCTACGTCGCCGAAACGCATGCCGCGCCCGTACGAAGAAGCCTCCTTCGTGAGAAACGCCTGCGTGTACTCCGTCAGCGCCCTCTCGAACTCCACACCTCTGCCTCCGTGCAGCATGTTGTCCCAGACCTTCTCCGAGGTGAGCACCTTGCTGGCGAGGTGGTCCGAGAACTCGCCGCTCACCTCGTTCTGCCTCTGCAGGAACAAACCCTGGATCTTGAGTTTCGGGTTCCCAAACAGAAACACGGGCTCCACCGGCTCGAAGATGCACTTGAGCGCGATCCAGTTCGTGGCGAGGCCCACCAGCGCGCCCCCGAACGTCAGCGTCCAGGGGTTGTCGTAGAACAGCCACGCCGCCGCCTGGACGCACCCCAGCAGGAACCCGAAGAACAAGCCCGAGTTTGTCAAAAACTTGAGCTCCTTATCTCCGCACCGCTGGAAAAGCTCCACCAGAGTGCGTTTGTCTTCGCACATCTCCCGCACGACGAGTTCCTTCAGGTCCACCAGTCGGTGCGTCTCTCTCTGCACCAGCTCGACGAACCCGGCGAGGTACCGCGTGATGGCCTCCTCCAGTCCCGCGAGGAGCGGGCCGCACTGCGCGGGCACAGCCTTCGCGCCCAGGTCCGCCGCCCACCGCGGTGCCATGTCCCGCGCGACGTTGTTTGCCATCTCGGGAACCTCCGGGGCGAGGAGCTCCGCCATTTTTCGCGGATCCAGCCTTAAGAACGTCTCCTGCACGTCGACGAGCTTGGTGGTGACCATCTCCACCATGGTCATGGCCATCTGCGCCGCCTTCGCGGGGACGATGCCCTGCCACCCGAAGGCACCCAGGGGGTTGAGGATCGGGTAGCCGTACACGTGCCCCTCCACCGCCTGCGCCAGCGGGACGCCCAGGAACCCGATCGGGTAGAAGATCATCTTCACCGCCAGCCAGTTGGTGAACCAGCCCACAAACGCCGCCACGACGGGAATCAACAGTATGCCCCGCGGGTTTAAATCGTACTTGGCTCGCGCGTTCGCGAACGCGGCGCGCCACCCGGTCGGACGCGAGTTTTCGTCCGAGTCAGAGAGCGACCCCGACGCTTCCCTCGCCGAAGACGCGACGCGCGTCACGCGCATCGTCTCGTCTCCGAACGTCGTCGTCGTCCTCTCCTTTTCGTTTTTTATTTCTTTACCATCGCGACCCGTCGGGACCGGAACCCGCGCGCCTTTCCCGTCCAGCGACGCGACGAACGACAGCAGCGCGATGTGCGCGGACTCGAGATGGTACAAAAGCGTCGCCGCGAGTCGCTTACTGTTAAAGATTAGCGTTTTGACGTAAACGCCGACGCGCGCGCCGAGACGTTCGGCGGCGAGACGCGCGGCGCGACTGGCGACGACTCGGTTCGCGAGCGCGCGCGCGAGAAACACGCAAGCGAGCCGTTTCGCCGTCGCGGTCGTGAACGAGACGCCTTGGTCGTTCACGCCGTACGGCGTCGAGGCGCTGTACAGCACCACCATCGCCGCCACGATAAGCGTCGTGCGCGTCAGGAAACGGTGCCACGGAGCGGGGATGGTCCCGGCATCGTCCTCCCCGGCCCCCTCCCGGTCGGCGTCGGCGTCGTCGCCGCCGAGCGCGAGCGCCCGGGGCGCGCGCGCCGCGCCGGACCGACCGCCGCGCCCGGAGCCGCGTCGATGGGCGGCCGGCGAGACGCGAGCGGCCGACGCGGCGGACGCGCGCACGATCACGCGACGTCTCGCGCGGACGTCGTCGAAGGAGACGCCCGAAACGCTAGCGCGAACCCCTCCCGCAGTCGACGCCGCGCGCGAGAAGGACGCGCGGGCGGCCGAGGGCGGGCGCCGCGCCGTCCGCGCCAGCGCCGGCGCCGCCGGACGCGCGCCGAGCGCGCCGAGGGCCACCATGACCACTCCGTGCGCGTCAGCAGCAGTGCCGGTCGGTCCGCCATCTTTTCGCGTCGTGGTTGCCAACGGACGCAAAATCGCATTTCCACGCGTCATGTCGCGAGACGTCGACGCGGTTCGCGAAACGGCGAAAGTCGTCATTCGACTCTGAAAAACTACACGTAGGACTACAGACTAGCACTAAAAAAACACGCCTTAAGACTCCGTTCGTCACGTCCGCCTCCTCGTCGGTCTGTACCCCCACCCCCCCACCCGCGCTCTCTCATGTGGTCCCCCCCTGTGCCGCACGCGCCTCGGCCCGAACACAGACGCGAGCAGA
>ENA-OUOG01001323-OUOG01001323.1-marine-metagenome-genome-assembly--contig:-NODE-1323-length-29161-cov-5.327328_pt1 | contig 29161 bp, 27 predicted proteins | sample MGYA00248635_ERZ508505 | MGnify/ENA primary metagenome ERZ508505 (study PRJEB26176, sample SAMN06267871) | marine metagenome | isolation source: Saanich Inlet, British Columbia, Canada | place: Pacific...
TAATATTCTTCCAAAAAGTTATATGAGTTATATGCGAGATCATTTACAGTTTATTAAGGAAAACGTAGATGACAATCGTAAAGATGCATTTAGCACTATTGAATATGAAAAGTTTCGTCGTGTAGTTGATTACATGGAAACTACAGAATATCCATTAGATAAAGTTATCCAAGGCAGAGCAGACTTTCATAACTTCTTTACTGAACAAGATCGCCGTCGAGGTAATAATTTTACTACATCATTTCCTGAAATGGCAGACTTTTTTGAGTTATGTAAAAAATATGTCTAATGTATTTTTACTTTCAGGCCATTGTTGTTGTTGAAATGTTTCCCACCAATACTGTGTATTAATTTTCCAAAAGTATTGAAAATGCCCGCGATATTCTAGTTCTATAGGATCGTCTAATAATCCAAGTTCCTTGAGTTTAGGACAATACTTGCGATGAACTATTTTTTGACTACCTACACTGCTAGGATGACTGCTTACATACATTGGTGTATCTAACCCAAGATAGCATAACCCTACTGCATACAAAAATTGATGATTAATATGATCGTGGCAGTTTTCTGCATTCATACTTCGTAGTCCTGATATTTTTCTAGGACCTTCGATGTAGTCGTTTATTACACACATACGTGCTGCTACACGATGTGCATCTTTTCCAAGTATGCCCAAACTACGAATTCTGTGAGTTACAAAATTTCCTACTACTCGATTATTATTGTAAAGAAGAAAAAGTGTTGCATCATCTTCTGATTGCAAATAATCTATTAACATTTCTTTACTGCTGTTGTTGATAAACCTTTTAGATTTAGCATCTTTGAACCATTGATCTAAATCTTGTGTTCCGTTATAAATTTCGAGCTTCCACATTTTCTTTTCTCTTAAATACAGTATATAGGAGTTATTATGCATAACACATTAGTAAGGTCTACACAAATACTTAACCATCTACTATTTTTACTAGGTTTATATCTGGTTGTTTTTCATGGTGTATCAGCAATGTATTTTTTATACAGTGTTTTGATATATTGGTTTATTGGAGTATTTGGTATAAACATTGGATATCATAGATTGATTTCTCATCGTAGTTTTAGTACATATAAGCCTATAGAATATTTTTTAGCATTTGTTGGATGTATTACAATGATTGGTAGTCCACTAGCATGGTCTGCTTTACATAGACAACACCACGGACATGCAGAAACTGATAAAGATCCGCATAGCCCTTATCAACTAGGATGGTTTAAAGCATGGTTTGGATTCTGGAATATAGATGTAATCAATCCAAAATATATCAAAGATATTCGTAAAATACCATTTTACAAATACACACACAAATATTACTTTGCTATTAATATTGTCTATGTTGTAGCACTTGGGTTAATTGATCCTTTATGGATTGTATTTGGATATGCTATTCCAACAGTGCTTGTGTTACACAGCACAAGTGCAATTATTGTTATTGCACACATACACGGTTATAAAAATCACAAGATTAATGATGAAAGCAGAAACAGTTGGATTGCAAGTTTAATAACACTAGGCGAGGGATGGCACAACAATCATCATGCCAACAGTAAAGCTTGGAACAATCAAGAACATTGGTGGGAGTTTGATCCTCCTGCTTGGATAATAAGACTAATAAAAACTTAGCCTAAGTCAACCCAAGCAGTGCCGTTGTATCCTTGAAACTTTTTGCTACTAGTATTAAAGATAATTGTGCCTTCTGCTGGCGCCATTGAATCTCTCTGAGAGAACGTAGTTCCAGTTAGTTTAGTTATTGGTACACTAAGAGTTCCTGAACTATCAAAAATTAAACTTTTTGATTCATTTGCATCAGGTCCGTTAACACCGTCAGACAATGCAATTCCAAAATATGTTTTATAAGCAGTTTCGTTTATAGGAGAGTCATCAATATAGATACCAAATCCGCCTCCTTGTCTCCAACCTTCGCCGTCATACCCTTCTGCGTCAAATTGTAGAACACAATCGTCGGGTTGTAATGCTTGTTTGTTATCAAAGTTTCCTCTAAACGAACGCACAGTCTGTGGACCTCTAACATTAAAGGTTGCAGTATCGCCAATGAAATTCAAATCTCCGTTTCCGTTATTAGCATCTAATGATAATATGCCGTATGATTTAACTATTACACGACCGTTATTAGAATCATACGTCACTAAAGGAGTATCAGCTGATGCATACAACTCGCCTGTAAATTTACCAGTAAATTCTGCTAACCAAGCTGAATTTCCAGTAACATCTAATTGGACAACATTTGCTCCACTGTAGTGTTGTATATGTCCTCTAAGTGCACTGTCGTCTCTTGTATCGCCTAATACAACGATAGGTCCACGTGCAACAGCGTTGTCTGCGGGTTGCACAGGATGACCTAATCCACCTAGCCAATTCCATTGATTATGTTCTTCATTAGGAGGAGACATTAGTGAATTGTCTTCATCAGACATTACTTCACCAATAAGACTTCCTGTCATTGTTCCTGTTAATGTACCAACTACATCGCCGTTAAGAGTTCCTACAATGTCACCAGTCAAGTCGCCATAAAATTCACCGTAGTGGCTTCCGTTAAAATCGCCACTAAATGCTCCAAACAAAGTGCTTTCAGTGTTAACAGTCCCGACTAAATCGCCATAGAATGTTCCGTATACAGCATCGGCATCGACAACTCTATTAGTAACATCAACTACTAATCTATTTAATGGATCGACAACGTTGCCCTGTAGGTCTGCATTTACAATAGAAAGAGAAGAATCAACAATTACATTATTGTTATCGTCTAATAAATTGCCTATTACGTCTGCGGTTAATTTTCCAGATACTGTGTCTAGTATAGTTGTGCCATCGTAATCTAATATATCACCTATCAACGGCCCATAAACTTTTCCGTTTTCTACATCAACTTGTAATGCACCATCTTTGGATACAACATTTGCAGTTAGTTTATTTGACCAACTGTCTAATAATATGCTCTCGTCGGCTCCTACAATATCTAATCTATATGATTCGCCTGGTATAAAATCTGTCATGGAAACTCCTCCGTCATACTATTTATCTGTTTTTCTGATCTTGACAGATGTTTTAAATTATTGTATAATTACAGCTATGTATGATATTATTTTTATTGGCGATAAAGAACAGCACAGCAATAGATGGCAACTATACAAAAGTAGATTTCCAACTATTAAATCTGCACTATCATTAGAGAGTGCTCGTCACACAAGTTTAACGTCTATGTTTTGGATAGTATGGCCAGACATCGAAGTGCTAGAATCGTTTGAGTTTGATTATATTCCAGACGACTGGAGTTTAGATGTAGTTCATGTATTTTTAAATAATAACACGTTTGATGGCGTTTGTTTAATGCCGAAGTCTGCAGATGTAACTGATAGAGAATTGCAGCATAGATTTTTTAGAAACAAAAAAGAAGTAGATGTAGTTGCTAGTAAGCCAGTGCCTTATGATATTTTTGAAATTGACTCATACGATGAATATTTAAACGCATTAAGCACTAGCACAACTGATATGTTTTGGATGAGTAGTGCTAACATAAAAGTTGATAGAGAATTAGTTGAAAACTTTTATATTCCATATCATCAAGCGCAAGATAAAACTAAGACACACGCATTTGTTCATAAAGTAAAAGATGAAAAATTATACAATGGGTTGTTCCTATGTAGTAAAAAATGTGAATTATCTAAACGTGAAATAGAATATAGATTTCCAGTTGAACGTATCGAACACGACACTGTAGGTAGTGGCCCAATGCCATACAACATTTTTAATGTAGATACATATGAAGAATATGTAAATGCATTTGATAATAGCAAAACAGAAATGTTTTATGTTGTTCCTCCTACTGTAGATTTATTAGATGAATTCAAATTTGATGATTACTTCACACAAGATAATGTCTACGACAAACGTATAAACCATGTTTTCTTAAATGGTGAATATCACGATGGTGTTATACTTTGTAGTAAACGTTTAAAAATAAGTGCTAGAGAATGGCATTTTAAATTTATTGCTGGTAAAAAAGAACGATCAGAAATTGCAAGTCATCCTAAGCCTTATGATGTAGTTTTTATCAGTTATCAAGAACCGGATGCAGATGAAAATTATAAAAAACTATTAGAAAAAATACCTACTGCTAAACGTGTTCACGGTGTTAAAGGCATCCACCAAGCACACATTGAGGCAGCAAAATTATGTTCAACACCAATGTTTTGGATTGTCGACGGCGATGCAAATATTGTAGAAGACTTTGATTTTGACTATCAAGTTCCTGCGTGGAAATATAACCATGTGCATGTATGGCGTAGTAAAAACCCTATCAATGGACTGGTATACGGATACGGCGGCGTAAAACTGTTTCCTAGAGATCTTACTATTAATATGGATACTAGCAAACCTGATATGACAACAAGTATCAGTGATAAGTTTGTAGCAGTAAAACAAATATCAAATGTTACAGGGTTTAACACAGGCGAATTTGAAACTTGGAAAAGTGCATTTAGAGAATGTTGTAAATTAAGTAGTAAAGTTATTGATAGACAAAAAGACAACGAAACCGATATGCGTCTTAAAATATGGACTACTCTAGGCAAAGACAAGCCATTTGGTGAATGTGCAATATCCGGTGCAAGAGCAGGAATGGCATACGGCAACTCAAATCAAGGAAACACGGATGCACTCAAAAAGATAAATGATTTTGATTGGTTAAAGGAACAGTTTAATGGAAACCTATAAGATACTAGATAGATTTGAATTGTTGTATCCTGCCGATGAAAGGTTATCTAATTTACGTCGAGCATACATTGATAAGGATATGTATACAATTTTTAAAATTGCTAATGCAGACGAAGAATTGCGCAGAGCGATATTAGAAAAAAATATGCATAGTATTTTTAGATTAACAGAAGGGTGCGAAATATCCGGAGATGTTGATGACCTAAAAAAAGCAGTTTTAGATCAAAATTTATATAGTCTTTTTAGGATCCTGCCACCGGTATTTGAAGATTTAAAAAAAGCAGTATGCGATGACAACATACATAGTATATACAGATTGCTCGATAATGATCAGTTAAAAAAGGCAATAGAATATGATAATCCGTGGGCAATATACGACTATCTTATAGAATACACTAGTAGTCAATTTGCTCACGCCTTAAAATTTATGTTAAATGAAGAAACTAATTTTGATGAAGACTGTCTTAGCAGAGGACAACTTCAAAGCAAGTTATGGCTAGTTGGTGAACTAAACAAAATTGGAGTTGACCTAGGTGTAGTGTTTCTTTGTGCTGGCTGGTATGGAACACTAGCAACAATGATGTTCGAATCAGGATTAAGTATTGAAAAGATTCGTAGTTTTGATATTGACGAAACCACCGAAAGTATTGCTGAAATATTTAATCGTCCGTGGGTAATTGACGGTTGGAAATTTAAACCTGTTGTTCAAGATATTCGTGATATTAATTTTGAAGAACATAGTTATGTTGTTTCAAAAGATGATGGAGAGTTTGAAGCATTATGGGATATTCCAGATACTGTTATTAATACAAGTTGTGAACATATTGAAAACTTTGAAGAGTGGTATGCAAAAATACCCAACGGCAAACTAGTAATAATGCAATGCAACGATTATAAAGAAATAGAAGAACATATTAACTGTCATGAAACTATAGAAAGTTTTGCACAGCAAACTCCTTTGGAACTAGAACTTTTTAGTGGAGAGTTACAATTAGAGAAATACAAAAGGTTTATGAGAATTGGATATAAGTGAACTAAGTTTGCGACAACTGCAAACAGAGAGTGCAAGAGCATTGAGCACTATACAAGCAACCAACAACAATATTTGGCAGTTTAATAAACGTGCACACCACAACAGTCAAAACTGGTACAAGGCTGTTATTGAATGGTATGTGGAAGAATATGGAGACTTGCCTAGTAAAACAGGCCCAGGCAAAGATGTAAAGTTGGTGTTAGATGATAAATGAATTTATTATAATGAAATCGTTAAATGAACTTGGTTTAAGTAGTTGCTGTGTACATAAAAAGTTTATGCATCGGCCTGATCTTTTGAAGAAGTTTTTTAAAATAAACAATTATATAGATATTTCAACGGAGCCAATAGAAGAATTAACAGATCGTTATAATGTTGATCCTTCTGTAATTAAAAACTCTACAATATATTGTTCAAGTATTTTTCCTACATCAGATAACATAATTACTTTTCCTTTGTTTTGGTTGTATGGTTATAAGTTGGTAGATTATAAAATTAATTTTCGTAATAAATTTATAACAATGAACGGAGCAACCAGTAAAACTAGAACTGAATTTATATCTAGATTAGAATCGGCTGGAGTTCTAAATCAAGGTATATATAGTTTATGGCCAAATGTATCTCTACCTTCCGAGAAAGGTATTACTACACATTATGATGTTAAAAGATCATTGCCAGAAGAATGGTATCATAGTTTGTATGAATTTGAAATAGAAACTTGTAGCACCGCAGGCGTTCCATATTTGTTTATCTCTGAAAAAACTTTTAGGCCATTACTAAGTGGAAAACCTTTTCTTAATTATGGATATCCAGGTATGTATAAAAAATTAAAGGATTACGGATTTAAGTTTGATGCTGATTTATCTTTTGATGAAGATATTGATAATCGATTTGATCTATATATTAAAGAAGTTATTCGATTAATTGATACTCCCGTTGACTTTAGTATAATACAACAAAACAAAAAAATTGCCAGAAAACTGTATAGGGATAACAAAGCTAGGTTTCATAAATTTCATAAAAGATCAAAAAAATTAAATAATCGAATTTATTTAGACAACGAAATGATAGGATATTTAAATGTATAAGTATAAAGATATCAGATCTATTCATCTAGAAGTAACACAGAATTGTCAGGCTAGTTGCCCTATGTGTGATCGTAATATGAATGGAGAAGGAATCAATCCGCACATTAACCTTGATGAATTATCACTAGAAGATTGTAAAAGAATATTCGAGCCAGAGTTTATTGCTCAGTTGAATACAATGTATATGTGCGGTAACTTGGGTGATCCTATTGTTGCTCGCGATACACTGGAAATATTCCGTTACTTTCGTGAACACAACAATAGAATGTGGTTGAGTATGAATACCAATGCTGGCGCAAAAAGCACCAGATGGTGGGCAGAGCTTGCAGATGTATTTGGACGCATGGGCGCAGTTATTTTCAGTGTCGACGGATTAGAGGATACTAACCACATTTACCGTCAAGGGGTAGTTTGGGACAATGTAGAACGCAACATGCGAGCCTTTATAGATGCAGGCGGCAGAGCACGTTGGGACTTTCTCATATTCGAACACAACCAACATCAAGTAGAACAAGCGGAAGCACTTGCTAATGAATGGGGATGTGAACGCTTTATCAAAAAGAAAACAGGAAGATTTGTAACAGCACAAAGCAAGAAAAAAGAATCGCATCAAGCAGTTGATCGCAAAGGCAATGAAACCACAGAACTTAAAAAGCCTGATGACAAGTTTCAAAATGCTGCTATCAAGCAATACGACAAAGTTACTGAAAAGCATGGAAGTATGGATGCATACTACGATCGTGCAGAAATACACTGTAAAGTAAAAGACGAAGGCAACTTGTTTATTACAGCAGAAGGGCTAGCAATGCCTTGTTGTTGGACAGCCGGACGTATGTATAAATGGTGGCACAAGGATCCTAAGCAAGAACAAGTATGGGACTTTGTTGATGAAGCAGGCGGCAAGGATGCCATTAGTGCAAAGAAGTATGGGCTACGTGCTGTATTTGAAACAGGTATCTTTGATAACATACAAGATAGTTGGAACAAAGCTAGTGTAGCAGAAGGCAAATTAAAAGTGTGTAGTATGAAATGCGGAAAAGAGTTTGATCCGTTTGGATCACAGTTCAAGTAAACATTTTAGTTCTGGAAAAGTTTTTGCAAAATCTGTTCCTCTAAGTCTGTCAAATTCTAATATGCCTGCTTTAAAGTTTTTTTGTCTTTGTATTAAATCTTCTACAGGAGCATTTAAAAAACTTCTAAGTGACTGTATATCCCATCCGGATATTAGTTTGTTTTCTATTTGATCAAGTTGATAATTTGCTTGATTTAGTAAGTCACTATTAATTTGTAAAAAATTTGCTGTAAACGCATCCGGACCATTCCATACGTTAATACTAATATTATCCTTAATATTTAAATTTTGTAAATACCAATCATATACTTGTTCTAATGTAACTGCATTAAACACATTATAACACGTTTGTATATCAACTTTTATTCCAGTATCGTATAATCTATTATATGTTTCTAACCATTTTTTTTGTTTTAATCCAAATCTAACATACTCACCACGTTCGCCGTGCCCGTCATGGCTCATAATAATATTACAATCTGCTCGCCAATGTTTTAGATATTTGTCAACAATATCAACACCTTTATAAGTTGTTATACTACCGTTAGTATGTGCCCATATTTTAATTTTTTTATGTAGATTGTGTTTTAATAATACTTCAAGTAATTCATAAACACCTTCTTGCATAAATGGTTCGCCGCCATTTAAATGTATTCTGTCAATAGTATCACTATGCTTTAATATATAATCTATTTTGTTATCGTTAGAATTTTGCCAACTTTTAGTAGGCATACTTCCTAAAGATAGTCCATTGGTTGTTTCATATGCACTATTATACTTTTGTGCAATGGTACTGCTAAGTGTGCTATTGCATCCCATACATGCAAAGTTACATTTATTTGACCAAAGTAAATCTAGCCACACCGGAACTTGAGCAATCATTGTGCCGTCTGCTTTGGTATTTTTAACAGCTCGATGCACTTTATTACCTGCAAATTTATTTACTTGTGATCTTACACTTGATATTTTACCAGTTAAATCTTCAAACTTTTTACAACTGTCGCATTGTGCAGGAAATTGATTGTTTAAAAAATCTTTGCGTATACTTTTTGCTTCGTCGCTGTTGACAATGTCTTCTAAGGATGCTATACTGTTAGAATAACCAATAGGATTTAATGTTGCACAACATGTGCTAACTCGGCCATTTTGACCTTCGTATAAACTTGTAAATGGAGCAGCACAAAAGTTTGAACCGTATTTTTTGATAGGATCTTTATTGAATACACTAAACATAAATATATTTATTAACTGCGTAGATTATGATTAAAAAAGTAGAATTAGAAATTACCAGTGATTGTAATGCAGCCTGTCCTGGCTGTGCTAGAACACTTAACAAAGAATTGTTGCAAATAAACAGTTTTACGTTGCAAGATTTGCAACGTATTTTTCCTGCTGGTGATTACGAAGGTGTTGAATTTAAGTTTTGCGGTGTGCTAGGAGATCCTATAGTAAATCCTGATTGTTTAAAAATGATTGAATGGTTGGTATACAATGGCGGATATTGTGAAGTAAGCACCAACGGCGGATACAATAATGCAGAATGGTGGTCTCGTTTAGGACAAGTTGCAAGTGCATATCCTGGTAAAGTGTATATACACTTCTGCATTGACGGACACAAGGAAACAAATCATATCTATCGTGTTAACACAAAATGGAATGTAGTTGAACGTAACATTGCAGCATTTGCGCAAACTGCACCTGCTCAAAGTGCTAGTTGGATATACATTGAATTTGATCACAACGAACACGAATTAGAAACAGCAAAAAAACACGCAGAAACTTTAGGATTTAGATTTGCTACTAGAACAGGTATGCGTAACAGTTACCATACTTGGATTGCAAAAATAGGTAAAAAGAATCAACAAGCTGTTAAAAAAATTACAACTACGGGTGCAAAAGAACACAGCAAAAAAGACGTTGTAAAAGAAATAGATAACTTTATTAAAAATTATCAACCAAATTCTGACAATGATAAAAAAGCAGAAATGCTGGATAGCATTGTGTGTAAATATATACACGAAAACGAAATATTCATTGCTAGTGATCAGACAATGTGGCCTTGTTGTTTTTTATGGGATAGTGCGTTTAAAAACAAAGAAGGCATAATAGACAAATTATCTTATTTTGAACCAAATTGGAATAGTTTAAAACATCACAGTATAGAAACAATACAACAACACCCGTGGTTTACTACATTGTTGTCTGCTAGTTGGGATCCTGATCACGAATTACATGTTAATAGATGTATAAAAACTTGTGCTAAAAATAAAGCATATCACAATGAAATAAACTACGCAGTTAAATAGGTAAGTAATAATATGAGCAAAGTAAGTGATACCTTTTGCATCCTGCCGTGGGTGCACCTAAGCACAAGACCAGATGGTAGTATGCGTGTATGTTGCACAGCAAATGCTAGTAGTGTTGGTGCTACAAACGACAAAGAGCACGGTGGACAAGTTGGAATTTTAAAAACAGACGACGGCAAGCCTAATAATTTAAATGTTACAGATTTTCAAACTGCATGGAATAGTCAGTATATGAAAAATGTTCGCAAGCAAATGCTTAACGGAGAAAAACCCCCTAGTTGTTTAAAGTGCTATAGAGAAGAAGCAGCTGGTCATAACAGCAAACGTATGTGGGAAACTGCATATTGGAGTCAGCGTACCAACGTAGATGAGTTAATTGCAAATACCACGGAAGACGGCGAAGTGCCGCCGCAACTAGCATATATTGATTTGCGGTTTGGAACTAAATGCCAATTGGCATGTGTAATGTGTAGTCCTCATGATAGCAGTGGTTGGATCAAAGACTACAAAGCAATCTTTCCGGCAGTAGAAAATGATTCACTCAAAGAAACAATGCAATGGCAAGACAAAGGCAGCACCAACGGTAGTAGTTATAACTGGCACAAGCAAAACGATGTGTTTTGGGAACAGTTCTACGAGCAAATGCCGAGTATGCAACAAATTTATTTTGCTGGAGGCGAAAGCCTTATTATTGAGGAACATTATGAAATACTTGAACACGCAATTAAAATGGGCTATGCAAAAGATCTTGAACTACGTTATAACAGCAATGGAGTTGAATGGAGAGAAGATTTATTTGATCTATGGAGAGAATTCAAGCTGGTGCGCTTCCACTATTCGATAGATAGTATACACGAAATGAATGACTATATACGTTATCCAAGCAAGTGGAAACGTCAAGAAGAAGTATTTCATATACTCGACAACGAAACCAGCAACAATGTAGAAGTTACTGTAGCCTGCGCTGTTCAAGCTCTAAACATATACTACATCCCAGACTTTATCAAATGGAAGTTGCAGCAAGGATTTAAAAAGATTAATATGTGGCCATTTGGCGCAGGCGGTGTCAACTATCATTTTGTATATCATCCGCCTCATCTTAATGTTAAAATTTTGCCTGAATGGTTTAAAGCAGAATGTCGTAAAAAATACGAAGAGTTTTATCCATGGTGGGAAGAAAATTGGGAATTAGGAGTTCCTAGTTGGCACAAAGGCAAAGTAGACTATGATAAATGGCGTAGTGCAAGTTATGGCATTAGTAGACTCGAAGGCATGCTAAAATTTATGGAAAGCGAAGATTGGAGTGTTCGTTTACCCGAAATGAAAGAATTTTTAGATTTATGCGATAAGCAGCGTGGAATAACGTTTGAAGAAACATTCCCAGAAATGAAAGGAATTTTTAACAATGTTTGAAAAACTTAGAGAAAAGTATCAAGATAAAAAATTTATAACAGAATATGAAAATTATCACAGCAAGAAATATCCAGATATACATGATGTAAACGGATTGCCTTTTCACTTTGATAGTAATTTTAAAGATATTGGAATTAGCTTATCCGGCGGCGCCGACAGCAGTCTTTTGTTTTATATCCTTTGCAAGTTAATTGAAGATACTGGCAGTAAATGCAAAATACATCCTACCACAATGGTAAGATTTTATAACACCAAACCTTGGCTTACTAAAAGTGCTAAGGATGTATATGCTTATATGAAAGAACGCTTTCCTGATATAGTGCAGGATCATGACTGGAGTTTTATTCCTCCAGATCTCGAAATAGTTAAAATGAAAAAGTTAGGATTGAAACATCTTAACCAGATGTTCCCTACAGATTTAATGTTTTGCGATGTGTTATGCACTGTAGAATATCAAGATTTTTTTATAAAACAAAAAAAGCTACAATATATTTATAGTGGCACAACAATGAATCCTCCAGAAAATTTTGAAAAAGCACCTCAATTTAGAAATGAACATATATTAGAAGAAGACGGAATCAAAAATATTGTGCATGGTACAACTTTAAATCCGTTTGCGTTATTAACAAAAGATTGGATAATGGCACAATACGAAAATTTTGAATTAAATGATCTTCTAGACTTAACTAGAAGTTGCGAAGCTGATACTACTGTGTTAGGAGAAATGTGGTTGCATATTGAAGACGAACAACCTCCGGCTTGCGGGTATTGTTTTTTCTGCAATGAGCGTCAATGGGGCATTGATAACAGTGAAAAGTTTTTGATTAAAAAATGAGTTTACCATGTTACTATGCACTTGGCGGAATAAATTTTAAAAATGGATTTGTAACCAGTTGCCCTCAACAAAGCGATCAGTTACAAGTCTTAGACGACGAATATCTTCCTAGCAAGTTTTTTAACAGCAATAATTTTAAACAACACCGTAAAGATTTAATCAGCGGTAAATGGCCTAGCGGCTGCGATATGTGCGAGCATGTTGAGTGTAATAACAGCGGCACAAGTATGCGTCAAGAAGAGCCTGTAGACTTACAGCATTATAATACTGATGGCAGTGTCAACTTTGCTGGGTTAAAAACAGCTGAAATAAGATTTAGTCACAGTTGCAATATGGCATGTTTGCATTGTAGTCAAGTTTTTAGTAGCGGCTGGATGACAAAATTAAAACGTTACGAAAGTGACAACGAAGATAGACAACATCAATTGCATCAATTAACCGGTGCAATGCATCGTAAATCTCCCGACGATGATTTAACTATGAGTATTAGCACAGAACGTGCATTAGAAATAGTTGAAGATCTTAATACCAACTTTCCAAACCTTGAAAGAGTAGATTTCGCTGGCGGCGAAGTATTGTATCAGAAGCAGTTTTTTCCTACATTAGAAAAACTAGCAGAACATCCTAATGCAAAAAATATGTTAGTAATGTTTCATAGTAACTTTAATGCTGATTTTGACCCAGTTGCATTAAGTAATCTCTTGCAATTTTTTGGAAAAAGTATTATAATGGTTAGTGTAGATGCCGGGCCTCGTTTGTATCCGTATTTTAGACAAGGCGATTGGAATAAGTTAAAAGACAACATTGATGCATTTAAAAAAGTTAACAACAAAACAGAAGTTAATCTAGTCTGCACAACAGGAACATATCAAATTATGGAAATAAAAGATGTGTTTGAAGGGTTTTTAACATTAGATGTAGATTTTATTGATAGTAGTATTATTTTTACTCCTGATTATCTTAATCCTGCATTAATGATATCCTACTTTAGAGATGAAACACTAAAAGATATCGAGGAAACAGAAAAATGTATAAGGCAAAACAACAGTGCAAGACCCACTGCTAAAATAAGTGCAATTAGTGCATTAGAAAATATTAAAAAATATATTCTTAACAATACTACTAGTCCTGAACATTGGGAAGCATTTAAAGTCTACATAAGAAAAACAGATAGCATATGGAAACAAGATTTTAACAACCATATACAAAATTATAAAATAGTCAACGGAGAAATAATTCGAAATGTTTAAAAACAATAATCGATTATACAAAAAATTACCAAAGAACGTAATTAAAACAAACTTCAGCGGACTTGATTTTCCATTTGATCCTTCCTGGAAACGAATTGGTATAAATTTAAGTGGCGGTGCTGATAGTGCACTGTTAACATACTTGCTTTGTAAAATTATTAAAGATAATAACTTTAAAACTCGAGTTGACATTATAACATATCAACGATGTTGGGAAACAAGACCGTGGCAAGGATATTATGCACAACAAGTATACGATAAATTGTTTACTATGTTTTCTGACATAATAGAAAATCGTCATTTGTGTTATATTCCTCCAGAGTTAGAACACGGTTCAATTGGTAACATTGTTAATAACCGCTCAGGGGATATGATTATTGTAGGAAGTTATAATAAGTTTTCTGCATGGCATCATGATTTAGACGCAGTGTTTAATGGCACAAGTATGAATCCGGATGATAGTAGAACTGATAGAATGAAATCACGAGATAAAAGTGCCGTTCAAGGATCATTAAATGATTTGTGGCATTATGTTAAAAGTGTAGATACTTTTTTTGTTCATCCTTTTAAATTTGTTAAAAAAGACTGGATAGTAGCACAGTATCATTTAATGGATATCTTAGATTTATACAATACTACACGTAGTTGCGAAGGCGATATACGTCATCACGAAGCTGTTAAGAATGTTTGTAGTAGTTTTAAAGATTATGAATACGGTATGCACATACCTGAATGTGGGCAGTGTTGGTGGTGCGAAGAACGTGCATGGGCTAACAGCAGAGTTGATGATATGATAAAGGAAATAAATGAGCTTTGATACTATTGACCTACTAACTGGAAAAGTGTTTCAGGTTACTTGGGATACAGGCCGTCGGTGCAATTATGATTGCAGCTATTGTCCTGTGCATCGACATGATAATCATAGTAAACATGCTACGTTAGATGAATTAAAAAGCAATGTTGACTTTTTGTATGAGTATACTGATTTGTATATGCAGTATAGATCTCACAAAGTAGCAAACTTTGGTTTTACCGGCGGTGAACCTACAGTTAATCCGCATTTTATTCCGTTTGCTCAATACCTCAAACAGCAATATGATGAAAAATATGCAACTCGTTGGGAGGCAGGATTTGCACTAACAACAAATGGCGCTATGGGCGAAAAGATGGGTCAAGCAGTAATGGAAAACTTTGGCCATGCTACTGTAAGCTATCATAGTGAAAGCGATGACAAGCTCAAACAACAAGTTAAAGATAGAATACTACAGTTTCATTATCAAGGACCGTTGCACGAATTTACTGTTAGTGTAAATGTAATGTTTCATGCAGAGTATTTTGACGAATGTAAAGAGCTTTGTGAGTTCTTACAAGCACACGAAGTTGATTTTGTTCCAAGGGTTATTGGCGAAGAGCCCGACAGTCGTCCAACATTTGCACACAAATACAACGAAGAGCAATTACAGTGGTTTAAAGACTATTGGAAACAAAAAAATGCAAACAAAAATGATGAAAAAGAAACTGCCGATCGTTTAAGAGCAACAGGTGAACCTACTAACGAAAAGAAAAAACTAGGAAATACTATCGGACGTCCGTGTTGTGGTAGTAGAGATATGTTATTAAGTGCAGGAACTGAAAGCCGCCGTAGTAACTTTGTTGATTTTAGAGAATTCCAAGGTTGGCAATGTAGTGTTAATTGGTTCTTCTTACATTTAGAACAACAAACTGATAGCATTTACCATCACCAAACTTGCCAAGCAAGACTTGACGGCACTAGAGGACCAATTGGAAAGCTCAGCGAAGGGCATAAAGTAATTGAAAATCTGCGTAACATGTTAGAAAATAATAGCATGCCTAGTATTACATGTCCAAAACGCACATGCGGCTGCGGACTGTGTGCTCCAAAAAGTAAATTCGAAGACAAATTTTTAGAAACATTAGACAAGCATATTGATATAGGAGTATTAGATGCTAATAACAGGTAATAACACAGTTGGAGTGTCAGCAGCTCTAGCTAAAATTTATCCTGATGCTGAATTTATAAGTAGAAGCACTGGGTTTGATCTTTCAAAAAAAGTAGATCAAGAACGGTGTGCAGAACTTGTATGTAAACATGATGTTTTTGTTAATTGTGCATCATTATATAAATTTAATCAAACTACTTTACTTAACATTGTTTACCATAAATGTGTATTAGAAAAACACAATTGTCATATTATTAATATAGGTAGCACAACTGATCGTGTTAAAAAAGGCGGCGCATGGCTATATAATGCAGAAAAGAAAGCATTACGTGATTATAGTAATACACTAGGGCTTAATGGAGTTTGGGGAAGCGGTCCTAAAATTAGCTATATTAGTTTTGGAACGCTTGACAATAACCAAGAAAAGCATCCTGATAGAAAAACTATAGATATTAATGTTGCTGCTGAATACATCAAATGGATGATTGATCAACCTCTAAATTTAAACATTAATGAATTAAGCATTGATCCTATGCAACCGGAGTTTTGGAATGACTAAGCATAGATGTGCATTACCGTTCCATCATATGGCTATACGTCCTGACGGCGGCATACGTCCATGTTGTTATTTTCGCGAAGAAACTGTTCCTGCAGACTTGACAACTGCTCATCCTGATCCTTTTAATCATCCTTTTCTTGAAGACTTACGCAACAAAATGCGCAATGATGAATATGTAGAAGGTTGTAGTAAATGTTATGCCGATGAAGCTGCAAGTGGACGCAGTATGAGATTGGATATGAATAATCCATTTACTGACTTTGGACTTCCGATAAAAAACAGAGGAGAAGAAGTTAAACTAACCAATCTTGATCTAGCATTTAGTAATGTGTGCAACAATAAATGTCGTATGTGCGGCCCTGAACTTAGCACACAATGGTATAGTGATGCTAAAAAAATGAATTATGGCTTTGAGCAACGTGGAGTGTTAGCTCGAAACAGCATTGTAGAGGATTATGATCTAGGTGACTTGCGTTTTATTAAACTACTAGGCGGCGAGCCATTGATGGAGCAAGAAAAATTTATTAAACTTCTAAAAAAGTGCAATCTCTCTAAACTTGTAATATTATTAGTTACCAATACAACACAACGTCCTAACCAAGAGCTAACTGATTTACTTAAACAATGCAAAAAAATAAACATTACATTTAGTATTGATAGTAGAGGCCCGCTAAATGACTTCTTGCGCAAAGGTAGCAATTGGCAACAAGTTGAAGAAAATGTAGCATGGTTTAAAGAAACGTTTGCAGGATTGCCTGTAGATCTAAGTGTGCATAGTATAGCTAGTATATACAATATAAACATGATAGATGATTTGATTATATGGTGTTTAAAAAATAAACTTTATCATAATTATGTAGTAGTAGACGGCCCAAACTGGATTATGCCAAGACATTTGCCAGAAAGCGTTAAACAAGAAATACTTCCGAGATTACGTGCTAAATCAAAGAGCTATGGAAAAAACAACAAAGTATTTGAATTGTTAATAAATGAACTTGAACAAGCAGGTGACTTTGGCATGTTTATTCGTAATGATATTAAACTTAACAAATTACGTAATGAAAGTTGGGAAACACTTAATCCTTGGCTTTGGAAACGTATCCAGTCGCATATTGTTCAGGAGATTTTATAATGTATTTAGATATTAGCGAAATACAAACCATACAAATGGATCATACTAGTAGGTGTAACTTAGGGTGTCCGCAATGTGCTAGAATGTGGGACAATGGAAAGAGCATAAATCCAGCAATGCCTATAACTGATTTAACATTAGATGATTATAAAATAATACTAGAGCCGTTTAAAGATAATAGTGTTCAACTTTTTCACTGCGGAAACTTTGGTGATGTGATTGCAAGTCCTACATTTGACGAAACATATGAGTTTTCCTTACAGAAAGCTCGTCGAATAAAGATTGCTACAAATGGCAGTGCAAGAACAACAGACTGGTGGAAACATTTAGCAGAAAAAGGCGGCGAGAAAAATTTAGTAATCTTTGCATTTGATGGATTGGAAGATACTAATCATCTGTATAGAGTTGGTGCAAATTGGAACAAGGCTATTGAAAATGCAAAGGCGTATATAGACGCAGGCGGAAGAGCAGAATGGAATTTTATTGAGTTTGAACACAACTATCATCAAATCGATACAGCTCGACAAATGGCAACAGATTTAGGATTTAGTAGTTTTAATGTAAAATATACTGCAAGGTTTGCAGATCAGCAAACTAAAAAACTTACTACAAAAAAAGGTAACGAAGTTAGAGATACTTCTGATAACCAAAATCAAAAAGATATGAATAATATCATACAAACATATGATACGTTTGACGAATATGTTCAACAAACACCGATTACTTGTAAATTTCAACGAGATAACCATATCTTCATTGACATGACAATGAAATTATGGCCCTGTTGCTGGATGGGGGCACCTGAATTCTTAAGTCATAAAAATCGTCAAACTGATAGCTTTAAGCACTTTTGGAAACTTTATGGAAAAGATTTTAATGATATGCGAAAGCATGGCTGGAAAGTTCTTGAGCACGAATTTTTTCAAAAATATTTAGATCGATCCTGGAATGACCAAGATGACACTTACAAACGCATATATACTTGTGGAAGAACCTGCGGAGATAAATTTGAATACAGCAGCGGCTACGGAAAAAACTTTAATTCGGAAGTATTAAAAAATGAAGCAAGATAGAGAAGCAATAGAATTTGCATTGCCTGAAAATGCTGCTGAAGCAATTGACAATGACAACAAAGTTTTTATGATTATATGGAGTTGGGGCTTACGTTGCAACTATGACTGTAGCTATTGCAGTCCTGAACGTCATAATGCATATAGTCCACATACTGAAAAAGAAAATTTATTAAGAACGGTAGACTTTTTAAAAGAATACAAAAAAAGAATTTCTAATTTTATAGATCATAAAACATATTATATCAGTATGACAGGCGGTGAACCTACAGCTAATCCATTCTTTATTGATACTGTAAAAGAATTAAAAGCACAATCTCCTGAATTTAAGTTAGATGTTACTACTAATGGTAGTTTTAATGATAAAATTAGAGATACTATACTAGAAGTATTTGATCATATTACAGTTTCGTATCATGCTGAAGCTGATCAAAAATTAAAAGACAGAGTTCTTAAGAATATAAGATATTTTCATTCTAATGGATTGAAGATTAAAGTTAATCTTATGATGCATGCCTACGAATATTGGAACGAATGTGTAGAATTAGCCAACGATTTTAAAGATGAAGGAATTAATTTTGTTCCTCGTATTATTGGCGAAAGCATGGAAAAGAATAGATTTAATCATCAATACACCAAAGAGCAGCAACAATGGATGAAAGATTTTTGGAAAGTAGATAGTAATAAAAATATAACCGGAACAACTGAAAAAGTAGAACAATCTAAATCTACTAATGCCAAAGAAATTCGAGAAGAAAACAAAACACGTAAACCAGAAAACGCAGCAGGGCTAGCCAAGGCTAATTTAGGTAGATATTGCTGCGGCAAAGCAGACATGTGTAGTTTAGGAGCAGACACTAAAACTTGGAACACTAGTAAGCTAGTCAATCATACAAAATTTCAAAAATGGTATTGCTTGGTTAATTTTTATTTCCTATATCTTGATCAAGAATTAGATCAAGTATGGCATCATCAAACCTGCAAAGCAACTTGGGATCCTAATAGGCCATTTTTTAGAGATCCGAAAGATTCGACTAAAGATATTCAGGCACCTATTGGAAAAATATCCGAATATAATAAAATTTTAAAAGACATTGACAACAGAGTATCGGATGGATATATACCAATGATACAATGTCCTAGGGGAAGTTGCGGCTGCGGTGTATGTGTTCCAAAAGCAAAAGATGCAATAATAGCAGATACATTGTTTAAAAAGCACATCAAAAATTTAAAACCAGCTTGGCAAACAACTAACAGTTTAGAAGAATAAGTAATATTATGACAAATAAAAATAATTCCTCACAAACATTCTGTCCGTTGCCCTGGATGAGTGTTAACGTAAGAAACAACGGCGATCTGCGTGTATGCTGTAATGCTAATGTTGGTTTTGATCAAGGGCTAGTTAAAAAAGATGACGGAACTATCTATAATCTTGGTGCTGATGGAATTAATGAATTTAGAAACGCTAAAATTATGAAAGATATACGCAAAACAATGCTTGCTGGAGAGTTTCATCCTAGCTGTATTCGATGCAAAAGAGAAGTTGATGCTGGTATGGAAAGCAGAGCAACTTGGGAAAGGGATATCTGGAAACATTTTATTGATGAAGATAAAGCAAAAGAAATAACACAAGAAGACGGAACTATTGATGTCGATACAAATCCTATAAAGTATACTGATTTACGTTTTGGTAACTTATGCAATTTAAAATGTCGCATGTGCGGCCCTACTGATTCCAATCAGTGGTATGACGATCAAGCAAAGGTATGGAATACTACAAGTTATAAAGATGCAGAAAAAGTTATTCCGTTAATAAAAAATGCTAAAGGAAAATTTACAGCAGATACATCAATATACGATTGGTATAACAACCCTTTGTTTTGGAAAGATCTAGAAGATGCAATTCCGTCATTAGAAAGATTGTATATTGTTGGCGGCGAGCCATTGCTTATTGATCAACATTATGAATTTCTTCAAAAATGCATCGATGCTGGAAGAGCTAACGATATAGTAGTTGAATATAATAGTAACGTAACTAATATACCACAAAGAGCTTGGAATATTTGGAAACATTTTAAAAGAATCCAAGTAGGAATGAGTGTTGATGCTGTAGGTCCTATTAATGACTATATACGCAATCCTAGCAAATGGCGAAAGATTGCTGAGAACATGCACAAATTAGACAATGCTGAAGGCGAGTTTAAAATATGGTGGGCTGCTACGATACAAGCTTACAATATGTATAACTTGCCTACAATGATGCGTTGGAAAATTGCTCAAAACTTTAATAGAATTAACAAACATGTAGATTGGAAACCCGTAATAAGTCCTCATCCTTTACACAATCCGGATTTTCTTAATGTAAAAATATTCCCCAAAGAAAGTAAACAGTGGATTGAAAACTACTTTGAAGAACAAAAAGTCGAAGCTAAAGAAGAAATATTCTCATATCAGTTCCTAGACGAAGCTGATAAAAAAATGAACTACAGATTTTTCTGCAAAATATTAGATCAGTATGTATCATATATGAATGCAGATGATTATAGTCATAGATTAGAAAAGTTTTGGCATTATACAAACAGTCTTGATAAATTGCGTAATGAAAATCTAAAAGAAGTGTGCCCAACAACCTGGAAGTTGTTGCTAGGTGATCAATACAGCAATTAAATATCTTTGAATATATCTACAAACTGAGGATAGGATTTAAAAAAGTCCTGTCCTCTATATGCATCCGTGCCTTCTAAATATTTTTTAAGATTGGGCAGTAAATGACTGTCATCCTTGCTGTTCATAAAGTTTTTGATATATTCTAACCCGTCATTTATTTTTTGAATATCGCAAGTGTTTTGATATTCTGTAAACTTTTTTGTTATACGTTCTTTAATATGTGCCGGTAATACTGTTACACATAAATTTTCAGGAAATGTTAGGTGTGTAGGATTCATGCCTTTCCACGGTCCTGGATCGTTGTCATACCACCATTGCATACTTTCGGGCATATTCCAAACATTTAATAAACTAATAGTGCTACGCAAAAATACTTGAAATCCGTGCGATTGTTTTAATTCTAGAAAACGCTTGGTAACTGCTTCGGTAGTTTCATACTTAGCAGGCCAACGAATGTATTCAGATTCTGCAGGATCGGCACTATCAAAACTTAGAGCAAATTCTACTTTTTTAAACTTACTCCATTTTTCTATCCAGCTATCCTTGGGCATTATAGTGCAGTTAGTGCTATAATTTAACAATATGTCACTGCAATCCCTTTCATCTAACATCTTATCTACTAGCACCCATTGATCTTTTGTCATTAATGGCTCGCCACCCGTAAACTTTATGTGAACTAGGTCGTTGATAAAAGGATAGATATTAGCAATATCGCTTTTGCTTTTTTCAACGGTATTTAACGTTTTTCCATATATTGCTTGTTCTTCTTTAAACCATTTCCAGGCATACCGACTATCGCACATTCTACACGCTAAGTTACAATCGTTACTAATTGCAAGTTCGATCCATCTTATAGTAGGATTATCAATGTCTACTAACTCTTCGATTGGCAAATCTGTGTTATCATGATAACGTTCTCTTAAACTCTTTTTACCAGATGACTCTTCTTGGTAGCAGCGTATGCACCCAGCTACTTCCTCGCCTTTGAGCATTTTATCTCTAACGTCATTCATCCAGTCTCCGTAGAATACTTCGCTGAGGGTTTTGTCTTTGAGATTGTTTTCATTAGGTCTATGCTTTTCAGCAAATCTACAACAAGGTTTAACCCTGCCTGTAGGATCAACAAACTGATGATCCCATGCCATACTACAAAATGTTTTACTTGGTATTTTCATTATTTGACTTTGCTATATCTATTAAAAATAGGTTCTAAATGAGGAAATGTTTTTAAAGTGTTTTGTTTTCTTATACCGTCCATTAAATTGCAATAATCTACAAAGCTATCTGTTGTTTTGCTATCTAATATAGTATCTTTTAATAAGTAAGGTATTATTTGGTCTAAATTTTTAGATGTCATGTTGTTGCACAATGGTTTTAAATTTTCTAGTTTTTCTACTTGATGTATTCTCTGTTCGAGCGGCACAAGACTTAGATTAGTTCTTTTAGGAAAAATAGCAGGAAACCAGTGAACATCAAAATTGTATTTTTCTACTATCCATTTTAACAGCACATCCAATGACAAACAGTTGTAAGCACTTACAGTAATAGTGACCATTTTATTTATAGTGATTAATTCGTTGTTTGCTATTTCTAAGTTTTTTTCTATATTTTTCCATTTAGACGGCCACCTTATAAAATCATTTTCGTGGCCAAACCCGTCTATGCTCATTTGAAAGTTAACGTTTTTAAAACTGTTTAATATATTGATTATTCGTTGATTCATAAAAGTCATATTTGTATGCACCAACAATTCTATATTGTTGTTAGGAAATTCTTTAGATATTCGTTCTAGTATATTTAAACAGTTTTCATCATAGAACGGTTCGCCGCCGTGCAGTTCTATTCTATCAATATGTTCGATATGTTCCCAAATCTGTTCAATAAAATCTGCTTTGTTTTTTTGTCTCGATGAATAGCTAACTATTTCTTTGTCTTCTTTAGAAAGTAAGTTAAAGTTTTTTAAATGCTGACTCTCAATAAGAGAACTGTTGGTTGGAAAACAAGTTAAACATGCTAGATTGCACTTATTAGACAATCTAAACTCCCATTGCATAGGAGTATCAGGAACTGCTCCATTATTGTTTTTAGCAAACTCGATTATATGTTGATATCTTTCTAAATACTGATTGTTTACACTATTTCTTTTACTAATCCCTCCGTTGTTTTCTATGTGTGTGCATATTTCGCAGTAAGGATGTGGTATATCTTTGATCATTCCGTTTCTAAACTGTTGAAGGAATTTACTATTCCAAAACTCATCTAGCGAAGTTTCGTTTAAGTTTACTACCGGCGGCATAAATTTATGATTGCCTTCGCTGCATATTCTTGGCTGTCCGTTTGGTCTTGTGCTAAGGTTAATAAATGGCAATACGCATAAACTACTATTTTTCATATTAAACACTCGGTCCCATAGCGCCACCGCCTTCATTGTAGTGATCGTATATATGATTTATTTGCTGTTTTTGATTTGTAATTTTTTCTAGTTCTGCAAGCAAATGATCTGTGGCTTTTTCGACTACTGGATATCCGAGTTCGATACATTTTTCTTTTAGCCTTAGCCATCTACGTATTCTAACTTCTCTTGTATTATCTTTGTATACCCAATGATTGTTTTTGTCCCAAGATATTCCTAGTTTTTCTTGGTCCCAATACAATGGAGAACCAGGAACAATATCTAATGTAGGTCCTAATGCAACACTGCGCACTAATTGTTTTTTGTTAATCCAATTATAAGTATCTAACATGTCTAAAGTTTTTTGAAATTCGTTTTCGTCCTCGGTAGGATATCCAACCATCATTAACCAAGCCATTTCGATACCGTATTTTGCACACATGCGAAAGGTAAAGTCCATTGCTTCGTCGTCAAACATTTTTTTCATATCGTCTCGAACTTTTTCACTACCGCTTTCAATTCCGATACTAACAAATTTTAAACCTGCTTCAGCCATAAGTGCATATACTTCTTCGCCCATCTGGTGCTCTGGTCTAGCAATAAACTGCCCTTGCCATATTACAGGTTTCATCATTCCTCGATCTCGATAGTCTATAAGTGTAGTGCAAATATCTTTCAATTGTTTTACACTGCCATTTAGCAAACTATCAGTAAACAAAAATCGTCTACTTCCGTATGCTTGATTTTGAACTTGCATTTCTTCGGCAATACTTGCACCGCTACGATATCTAAACTTTGGCCAAACGCTTTGTATATCACAGAAGCTGCATTTACGGACACATCCCCTAGATCCAGTAATATAAACAAAATCTGTCCCCATTTTGTTTTTGTCTTTGATGCGGGGATCGCTCCAGGTAGTAGGATATTTGTCTATATGAAAATCGCTATAATCTGGTATAGGTATAGTATCAAGGTCGTCGATTTGTTCAGGCGGCTTGCCGTTAACACCAGGAACATCAAAGTTATTATTTAATATACTAATAATAGCATTTTCGCCTTCGCCGATAACATATGCATCGGCTAGTCCTTTTTTATAAACATTTGGTCCTGTGTGTTCTGCAAATGGACCGCCCACTACAATTTTGATATGCGGAAAGTGTTCTCTTATTAGTTCGCACATGCGAATAGTAATCCACTTACTTCGTTGACTAAAAATAGTCATTCCTATCCACTTTGGATTTTTATTTCTTATAGTTTCTATCCATCGTAAACTATGTTCGTGTATTACTTCATCCCAAAATTCTTTAAATTTAGCTTCGTATCTAAATGTAAGATCTGTATCAAACCAGACATTACCGTGTGTTTCGGTATCGACATTTAACCAAAGGTCTAGATTTAGATCATAGCAATATGCACTGAATCCTTTTGCTTCTACAGTTGCTTTTAGAATTGCAGGAGCAGTAATCGGCGCTCTAAGTTCAAGCCGAGGTAAGGTTAAAAATACAATATCAGTCATTTAATTTGTTCTAGCGCCCATTTTCTTTCTTCACACCACCAGCACTGTCCGCACTCTTTGGCAAAGTTTTCAGTAATATATTCATCACCTTCGCACGAACGTGTTAACGGAAGTAGTTCTTCTAATATGTTATAACTTTTATATTGATCTATAACAAATCGCTTGTCTACCATAGCAAACGGCACAGTTTCTACAGGCGCCTTGTAGATATTTTTTTCAGTAGGATTATTTCTTTCAACTTGGTAGACTTGATCAATAAATGTATCCATAACTTCTTTTGGCGGATTTTTTGTCTTTCCGCTAAACAAATGATCAATTAGATTATTTTGAAATATAAACCCCATATAATATTTGAACATTTGTTGTTTTCTTTCATCTGATATCATATCAGCTTGGTTTACATTAAAGACATAATGTTGTCCCCAATGTGTAAATCCAGTTAACCCTTCTATTTTTTTTACAACAGTTTTAACAGTGTGCTGACTCCATGGCCTCGTCTCCCAATTACAAGTTATAGGATGTATTGTTATACTACTGTTGTTAGTTTTTTTTAAATAATCAGCAACAATATAGCACAGCAAGCTACTGTCAGCTCCTCCGCTCATACTAATTCCGAGTTTGTTTGTATTTTTAGGAATTATTATATCTACAGATTGACCAAAACTATCAATAATTTTCATGGGTTAGCACTTTCAGTTAAATACATTGATATTTATTAAAAAGGACGACTATGTATATAACTCCTGATACTATTGAAGAACTGCACATAGAAATTACAAATAAGTGCAATGCAGCGTGTCCTATGTGTGATAGAAATATTTTTGGTAGCATAGATAAGCCTGGAAAAGGACTAGCTGAGTGGAATCTTGATGATATAGATAGAGTGTTTACTGGATTGCCAAACTTAAAATTTGTATATTTTTGCGGAACACATGGCGACCCTATTGCTTCTAAGTATCTGTTTGAAGCTGTAAAAAAAGTAAAGGAGCAAGGTGCAAAAATAGAAATGTTTACTAACGGTAGTTTAAAAACTGTAGATTGGTGGAAACGTTTTGTAAACATATTAGACAAGCAAGACCGTATAACATTTGGAGTGGACGGATTAGAAACAAATCACTTATACAGACAAAACACAGATATAAACAAAATCATTTCACATATGAAAATTGCGTGTAACAGTAAAGTAAGAGTTCGCTGGGATTTTTTAGCATTTAAACATAACGAACACGAATTAGAAACTTGCAAAAAGTTTGCAAAAGAAATAAATGTTACAAACTTTAGAGTTAGACGCACTGCTAGATTTGATTTATACCATCCATGGCCAGTAATGAATCAAAAAAAAGAAATTACACATTATTTAGAAATTCCTGAGACTCCAGAATTACAACATCCTAGTTATGATAACTTGCAAAAATTGTGCAATCAAGTTGATATGAAAAAACAAGAAAATGTTGATGCTATAGTTCATAGAATGGAAACTAGAACTACTAACTTTATGTTAGAAAAGGATCCAGTAGTAGATCGAGATTGGAAAATCAAGTGCATGTATAAAGAAGCAAAAAAGATATATGTTAACAGTCGACTGGATGTGTTTCCATGTAGTTATCTAAGTGATTCTAATGAAACCTTAAAAGCATTAACTCCTAATGAATTAAAATATCCTCAAGGCGAGCTATGTTTAAAAAATAAAAATTGGAAAGAAATATTAGATCATTCTTATTATGCAAAAGATTTAGTTAACTCTTTTAACAATAGCACTGTTATTCCAAGATGTGTTAGAACGTGCGGCGTTGTAGACAGAATATACGAACAAAATTTGAAAGTTGACATATGATAGTTGCAGGCAATCCTTATTACAATGTAGGCAAAGAAATATTTAAGATATACCCTGATGCTGTATTTTGTAGCAGAAACAGCGGATATAATCTAACAACAAAGGACAACAAACTAAAGTTTGCTGAACAATCTTTAAAACACGATATAGTGTTAATTGTATCGGCTTTAAAGGACTTTCATATTATTGATTTATATGATACAGTCTACAACCACTGTATTGAAAAAAATCATAAACCTCACATAATAACTATTGGTAGCACAATAGACAGACTAAGCAACGGCAATGGCAGGTTATATGCTACAGAAAAAAGAGCATTACGAGATCATACTATAAATTTAAACTTAAACAGTCATCGTAATGGCGGTCCAAAGACAACACTTTTAAGTTTTGGAATGTTAGAAAATATGAAGAAAAAATTTCCTAACAACAAATGCATCAGTTTGGAGTTAGTAGGATACTATATTAAATGGATTGTCGAACAGCCTCGGCACATTAATATAAATGAAATAAACATTGATCCATTACAAGATCAATTTTGGCATACTGAATGAGATACCAATGTATATAACTCCTGAAACAATTGAAGAATTACATGTGGAAACAACAAACAAATGTAATGCAGCATGTCCAATGTGTGATAGAAATATACACGGCGGCCCTGATCGACCAGGAAGAGGATTGTCTGAATGGACATTAGAAGACATAGATAAAGTGTTTACTGGATTGCCAAATCTAAAGTTTGTATACTTCTGTGGAACACATGGCGAGCCATTATCATCTAAATACATCTTTGAAGCAATACACGCTGCAAAAAAAACAGGTGCAAGAATAGAAATGTTTACTAATGGTAGTCTAAAAACTGTAGATTGGTGGAAACGTCTTGTTGGTATACTTGATAATCATGATCGTATAACTTTTGGTGTGGACGGATTAGAAACAAATCACTTATACAGACAAAACACAGATATAAACAAAATTTTAGAAAGAATGCAAATCTGTTGTGATGCAGAAGTAAATGTTCGTTGGGACTTCTTAGTATTTAAACACAATGAATATGAAATGGAAACATGTAAAGAAAAAGCCAAGCAAATGGGTGTAAGCTATTTTAGATTTCGACGAACTGCTAGGTTTGACAAAGCAGACAGTTTTCCTGTATTTGATAAAAACTTTAAAGTAACGCATTATCTAGAGCAGCCAGACAACGAGGAATGGCGCCATCCAGAAACAAAAGATATGCAATTAATGTTAGAAGAGTTAACATTAGTAGGAAAACGTGGATTAAATATGACTGATTTTGAATGGAGAGATATGTCCTTGCCTGATAATTGGAAAATTAATTGCATGTATCAGGAAGCTAAAAAAATATATGTTAACAACAGATTAGAAGTTTTTCCGTGTTGTTATATAAGTGATGAATATGAAACTTACAAAACACTAGCAAATGGCCAATTAGTATATCCTATGGGAGAACTAACTCTACGTGACAAAAACTGGCAAGAAATTTTAGATCACAAATATTTTGCAGAGGAATTAGTAAATTCTTGGGATAAACAAAATGTTCCATTAAGATGTATAAGAACGTGTTCAAAAGTTAAAAGAGAAGAAGGACAAAACGTTCTTGTTAAAATATAATATTGACAATAATATTATTTTATGTTAGAGTAAAAGTATGAATGAAGATTTAAAATGGAGTAATTATGACTTCACAAAAATACCTTTTGACGATATTGTTAGTGTTGGTCAGCGTACCTTGTTGTATCGTGATATATTTACTGTCAGCTGGCTCCTTGGAAGGTTCTGCAACTACAAATGCTCCTACTGTTGGCCTTATGCCCGCAGCGATCGTAAAGACCATCGTCCTACCGAGCTCTGCTTACGGACCATAGATGAAATAAAGAAGCAAGCCAGAGACAACGGATTTAATAGTTTTCATTTTAGTCTTAGTGGCGGCGAGCCTACTTTCCATCCTGGCTACTTAGACATACTAAAACACCTTGCTAATGATGTAGACAATACAAACTATACAAGTGTGCACATGACATCAAACTGTAGTCGCAACATGGCGTGGTTTGAGCAGTATGTAGAAGCAGTTAAGCCATTCCATCGTGCCAGCATTACAGCAAGTTTGCATACAGAACATTTAAATACACGTGAGAAGATGCAAGACTTTGCAGACAAATTAATCTTCTGTCAGGAGCACGATGTTCAAGTTACAATTAATATGGTCATGGTACCAGATTGGTTTGAAAGAGATTGGGAAAA
>ENA-OUOG01001325-OUOG01001325.1-marine-metagenome-genome-assembly--contig:-NODE-1325-length-29148-cov-6.139658_pt1 | contig 29148 bp, 13 predicted proteins | sample MGYA00248635_ERZ508505 | MGnify/ENA primary metagenome ERZ508505 (study PRJEB26176, sample SAMN06267871) | marine metagenome | isolation source: Saanich Inlet, British Columbia, Canada | place: Pacific...
CTCGCCGAGTGGACGCCGCGTTCGGCCCCGAGATGGACGCCGTCGAGTCGTTCGACAAGGAAAACGCGTTTCGGCGAGGAAGTCGCCCCGCGCCCTGGGGCGCCGGTCCGGGCTTGAAAGGCACTTCGATCGGCTCGAAAGGCACTTCGACGAGGCACACCGGCGGACACCGCGTTGATTCCGCTTTGTCCGCCCTCGAGCGCCGCGTGGACGCGCTGGCGCGAGCGGCCGCGAGCGGCGCGCCGATGCCGGGCGCCTTCCCGTCGGGCGACGCATCCGCGACGCGCCCGGCGCCGCGCGACGCCGTCTGGGAAGGCGGCGCGCTCGAAGTCAAGTCTCTGCGGCAGATGATGCGCCGCGCGCAGACCGAGCTGGGGGCTTTGTCCGGGCGCGTCGAGGCGGTGGAGACGAAGGTGCGCGAGGCGGGACGGCTCGAGCGGGACCTGCGCACGGCGCGGCTCACGGAGAAGAGAGCCGACGCGCTTTCCTCTGTGTCGTCCAACGTCGCCGCGGACGCGGCGCGCGCGTCGGAGCGCGCGGCGGCGGCGGCGCGCGACGCCGCGGCGTTGCGCGCGCAGTACGCGGAGGTGGCAGACTCGGTGGCGTCCCAGAGGGAAGGCCTGAGGAACATGGGTCTCAAAGTGGACGGGCTCGCGCGCGACGTGGACGTTTCCGCGAAATCCGCCGAGGCTGCCGCCGACCGCGCCAGAGGGCAGGCTCGGTCGGCCAACGCGTCGGCCAAAAGCGCCGAGGCGCGCACCGTGGCGCTCGCCGGCGCGCTCGGAAGGGTCGCGCGGCACGTCGGGTTGCGTGGTGTGGGGGACGCGTTGCGCACGGGCGTGCTGTGGGAGGACCTAGGCGCGGAGGGCTCGAGAGAGGGGCGAGAGCGGGAGGACGCGGAGGACAGGTTCGAGATCACCGCGTTCGCGAACGAGGGAGCGTAGTCGCGCGTTGTATGATCGTACTCGCGGTTTCGGACATTCGACGTTCGAGCGGTCTTCGACCACGACGACGAAACGGCACCGCCAGATTCGAGTCAACGATCACTTGCGTCGCGCGGAGGTACGCGACCGTCCGGGCCGCTCGGTTCGGTCGGGTGCCGGCGGTCGCGATGTCGTACGACGAGTCGCGCGCGATGGTGACGCACTACGCGCGCCTGGGCTACGCGCGGCACGTGCAGACGACGTGCGCGAACGCGGCGCGCGCGCTCGGAAACGATCCCGCACTTTCGTTTTGGCGAGCGTTCGGGACGATCGCCGAAGGGGGCCACTCGGAGGCCATCACCAAGCTGGAGGCCATGCTCACCCACGCCGACAGGGACATCGAGCTGGCTTGCATGGCCGCCATCGTGCACGCGCACAAGAGCGCCCGCGTGGTGGACGAGGACAGCGTCGAGCGGTACGAGACGCGCGTGCTTTCCGAGGAACAGAGCGCCTCGGCCACCGCGTTGGTCGAGTGCGCGACGTTTTACCACCTCGCCGGCGGACCCGACGCCGGCCGCGCCAAAGACACGGCGCGGCGCGCGCTGGATCTCGCGCCCGGGGACGTCCGCGCGAAGACACTCCTCGGGTGGATCGAGATGACCGGCCGCGGGGACGGGGACGCCGGGGACGAACCCGGGACGGGGACGGGGACGGCTTCCGGCGTTTTGACGTCGGCGCGGTCGGCGACGTCGCGCCGCCGCGCCGCCGCCGCGGTGCGCGTCTTCGACGAGGTGCTCCGCTCGCCCGACAAGGGAGGCGAGGCGGCCATCGACGCGTTGCTCGGGAAAGCCAGGGCGATGACCGTGCTGTCCAGGTACGACGCCGCAGTGGACGTCATGAACGAACTCGCCGCGCGCCACCCCGGCTTCGCGCCGGCGGCGTCCGAGCGCGCAAAGGCGAGACTGGCGGCGTGCGACTTCGAGGGCGCCGCCGAAAACGCGCGTCGGGGCTTGGCTGAGGACCCCGAGGACATCGAGTGCCACCGCGTGATGGTGTTCCTGTCGCTGAGCAGGGACGGAGACGTGCAAGCCGCGAGGCGGCAGATGGCCAGCCTGGAGGAGGCGCTGGAACGAAGGGAACCCCGCAACGCGTTTCTGTTCCTGGAGACGTCGCGCGACGCGGCGCGCGTCGCCGGCGGCGACGCCGCGGTCCTGGCGTCGTGCGGGCGTCTGCTGGAGAAGGCGCGTTCGCTGAGGCCGGACGACGGCGCTGTTTCCTGCGAGAGCGCGTACCAGGCCCGCCTGGCTGGCAAGTACGGAGACGCGATCGAGCTGTACGCGGCGGCGGCGACCGCCGCGGAGAAAGAGGGACGCCTCGACGACCTGACGCCCATGTACGGCACGATTTTGTGTCAGATTCTGGACCGCCGCGTCTCCGAGGCGGCGTCGCAGCTGGAGTTCCTGGAGGACATCGCGACGGACGAGAACGACCTGGTGTTCGCGTTCCTGAACGCGCTAAACGCGCACGCGGTGAACGCCGAAGACGCGGACGCGAGGGCGGAGGAACTGCGGCGACGCGCGGCGCTGTTTTTGGAATCCGTGCTGAAAAAGCCGCCGGCGCTCGATTTCTTCGCCGAGTGCGACCCCGACGTGCTGTTGCGGTGCGCGTCTCTGTTCAGCGAGCGCGACGGGAGCGTCGACGGAACCGCGGGAGCGCGCGACGCCGGAACCGCAGATGCCGGAACCGCCGAGTCTGAAACCGAAACGCCTCGAGCGTTACGGATCCTGGAGGCGCTGTGCCGCCGCGCGCCCGGCATGCGCGGCGCGCAGGAGCACCTGATGCGCGCGCGCTTCGCGGCGGGCTTCTTGGACGCCGCCGCGCGGACCGCGCACGCGCTGCTGCGCCTGGACGACGCGCACGGCGAGGCGCACGTGACTGTCGCGCGCGTGCACCTGGCGAAGGGCGCGCACACAGAGGCGAGGCAGGCGCTCGACGCGGCGGCGGCGAATGATTTTTCGGTTCGCGAAACCACGGCGTACGCCGTGGTCTCCGCCAACTGCCGCGCCGCCGAGGGCGACGCCGCGGGGGCGCTTCGCGAGCTCGAGTTAGCGATGGCGCTTCCCGGGATCAGGCACGTTCTTTCCGCGAAGGAGGCTCAGGAGCTAAACAAAAGCCGTTCAAACAACCACGGAGCACCGGTGCCGATCTCCGTGGCCGATCGCGCGTCGACGTACATCGCGTACGCGCGCGCGCTGGCGGCGTCGGGCCGCGTCGACGACGCCGAGCGCGCCGTGGACCAAGCCGCCGACGCTTTCGCGGGTACCTCCGCGGAGGTTTCGGTGATGCTCGCGCGGTGCGAGATGGCCATGGCCCGCGGGGACGACACGCGCGCTCTGCGCGCGCTCAGCAAGGTGACGCCTTCCTCGCCGCACTACCCCGCCGCCACGCTGGCGCTCGCCGACGTGTACCTCAAAAAGCGCGGCGACGTCGCGGCGTACGTGCGATGCCACCGCGAGCTGGCCGAGAACCGGCCTAAGGACGTCTCTTCTCACCTGCGTCTGGCTGAGGCGTACACACAGGTGGGCCAGCCGGGCGCCGCGGTCTCGGCGTACGAGAAGGCGGCGTCGCTCGCGCCGAACGACGCGCAGATCGCGCGCAGGCTCGGCGCCGCGCTGGCGGCGACGCACGACTTCAAACGCGCCGCGGCGTGTTACGAAAACGCGCTGACGCGACGCGAGGAAATGATTAGCGCTCGACCCGCGGTTCGCCGCGGCCGACGAGAGTCAGACTCTAGGACCGATTCCGATGAAAAATCGATCGGCGTGTCGGATGCTTCAACAGGAAGACTCGACGAGACCGCGCTGGACATTTCCTTGGAGCTCGCCGAGCTATACAAGAGGATGCGACGATGGGACGACGCCGAGAAAGCGCTCTCGCGCGTTTTTTTCGCGCGCGAAGAAGGAAAAAAGAAACGCGTCGGCGATTCCGATTTGGGAGTTTCGAGTCTCTCGTCGTCGCGTCGCGACGTGCGCGCGTTCAAGCTGCTCTGCGGCTTGAAGGCTGCGCGGGGGGATCAGAACGGACACCTGGACGCGTTGCTTAATCTCAAAGACGCGCAGGAGGCGCTGGTGAAGACCGCCGCGTCTCTCGGCGGGACCGACGAGGACCGACGGAGCCTGGAGGAATACAAAAAGGCGGTCGTCGAGACGTGCGCCGAGGCGGCGGGACGGTTCGCGTCGTTCCACGACTTCGCGAACGCGCTCAAGTTTTTCGACGAGGCTCTGCGGTTCGACCCCGGGAACGTCGCCGTGATGGCGCAGGTGGCTAGTTTGAAACTGAACGCGCTCGGGGACGCGGATGGCGCGGAGAAGGACCTGCGCGCCATCCTGCGTCAAGACGCGGAGCACGAGGACGCCAACTTCATGCTCGCAGAGCTCATGTTCGTGCGCGAGGACGTGGACGGCGCGTTGTTCCACGTCCGCGAGTCCCTGCGCGCGAACCCGCACCAGTTCGCGTCGCTCGCGCGGCTGTGCCGGCTGCTGCACCGCGCGGGGCGCGTCGCCGAGCTCGAGCCGTTCATGGAGAACGCGCGGCGGTTGTTTTTTCACGGGGGCAAAACGCCAAACGCGGACCAAAACTCCAAACGGAGCGCCAAGGAGGACGACGCGCGCATCGTCGATCCCGGGTACTGGTTCGTGCGGGGCCTCCGTGAGTCGCTCGTCGGCGACGCCGACGGCGCGCTGGCGTCGCTCAACCGGTGTCGCGGCGACGCGCGCTTTGGGATTGACGCCTCGTACTTGATGGCGGAGATTTACGTCGCGCCGGAGTCGTTCCCGCCGGTGGCGCCGGCTGGGAAAAAACCCCTCGACCCAAACGCGCGGCGCGAGCGCGGCGCGTTCGCGGAGCAGCTGCTTCACGAGATCGGTCCTTCGCGTCGCGACCCGAAGCACTGTGTGCTCGAGGCGTACTGCCTGATGGCGCGCGGGGACAAGAAAAGCATCGACACGGCGTTCGAGCTCGTTTCCGAGGTTTTGAATCGCGACGCGGATAACGCTTGGGCGCTCCTGGCGCTCGCGTCGTGTTTCGAGCTGCAGAAGCTCCCCGCGAAAACGAAGACGCAGCTGAAGCGTCTGGCGACGATGCCTCGCCGCGCGGACGAGGCGGACGCGTTCGAAGCCGCGTGGCTGGCGAGCGCGGAGTTCTTCTTCGACAGCGCGCGCTACGACCAGGCGCAGGAGCTGTGCCAGCGGTGCCTGCATTACAACAAGAGTTGCGCGCGGGCGTGGGAGCTCATGGGCATGATCTGCGAGCGCGAGTCCACCGCGACGGACGCGGCGGAGTGTTACGAAAACGCGTGGCGCAGCGTCGGGAACAGCGACCCCTCCGTGGGGTTCAAGCTGGCGTTCGTGCTGTTCAAGGCGAGGCAGATGGTGGCGTGCGTGGACGTGTGCCGCGCGGTGCTCGACAAGCACCCGGGGTACCCGAAAATCGAAAAGGACATCATGCGCAAGGCGCAGGCGTCCATCAGGCCCTAGGACGCGCCGGGAAGAAAGGCGCGAGGTCGAGGTTTTATCCCTGTGACACGTTACGTAGTGGACCGGCGGGTAGACGGTCTACGCGAGAGTGGTGCGCGGTAGTCATGATCTCGTGCGTCGTTAAATACACGCGTCGAAGCTATGCGTGTCTTCCACGTACGCCGCTCGCGTACGTCTCAGTCGAGCTCGTCACCCAGCTCGGCGGCGCCGCGGAGAGACGGGCGGAGGTACGCCGCCGCCGCGGCGGGCGCCGCCGCGCCGATCTTCGCGGCGCTCGGAACGACTTTTTTGGCGTCGCCGTCGGCGCTCGGAGACGCTTTTTCGTCTCCGACTTGGTCGCCGATCATCGCCGCGGCATCCGAAACCGACGAGGCAGACGCGGCTGCCGCGCGCTCCTCTTCGGCTTCCTTCTCCTTCTCCTCCTTCTCCTCCTTCTCCCGCGCCTCGTGCATCTCGCGCCACCGCCTTTGGTTCTCGGTCTCGCCCCGCGCGTCGAACGCCGCCGCCGCCGCCACAGCCGCCGCCGCCGACGCCGCGGCGCGCGCCTCGGCGTCGTCCGACGTCTGAGCCGTTTCCAAAGACTCTCTCCGCTCTTCACGGTCCGTCCCGTCCGCGACGGGAACGACGAGAGACGCACTTAGAGGCGCTTCCGGAAGCGTCGTCGCGGAGGGAACCTTCTCCGTCTCGGAAGGAAGCTCTTCCGTCGTCTCTTCCGACGGCTCGGAAAACGCCGCCGCGGGGGGTTTCGGCGCCGGGCGCACCGGAAGCGTCACCTCCAGTCGCCGCGCCGCCTTGTCGAACTTGGCCTTCCCCTCGTCCCCGAACACCTCGTACGGCAACGCGAGGTCCAGCTTGTACTTCCCGGGGACGCAGAAGAACACGCGCGAGTCCCCGACGTCCAGCTCGGCGTCCGCCACGGAGTCCAGTTTCGGCAGGTCGACGCGAAGCACCAGCGCGTTTGGACGCGTGTCGCGCCTTTTCTCCGCCTCGCGCGACGCGCTGCCCCTGCCGAACTGCTTGGACATGTCCTTGCCGTCCTCCCGGTGCACCAGCGCGTGCTTGGGCTCGCACTCGCCCAAAGGCTCGCGCGAGGCGGGAGCTTCTCGTGATGGCCGCCGAGGACGGCCCGCGACCGCGTCGTCGAATCGGAACGCGCTCGCCGTTGTCGTAGACGGGTCCGGGTCGTTCACGGAAGAGCTTCCGGCGCCGCCGAGCGGCGCGACGCGTCCGCCGGGCGTACGCGTATGTTGTTCGGCATCTTTTCCCTTTCCCTTCCCCTTGATCGCCTGGACGCCCGGCCCCGTCTTCGGCCCCACGTAGGTTTTTCTCGGGGTGGTGAATTTGAGACTCAGTTTCGTGCCGAACGCGCGGTTCACGGCTTCAATCGCCGTCTCCGTCACCATCTTCTTGATTCGCTCGTCCCTCATCGCCATCGCGTAGGTGTTTTCAGAGACGCAAAAGTCGTACGCCACGCACGTCTCGCCCGCCTTGTCCTTCTCCTCGTGCGGCTGGCCGAGCGTGTGCGGGACGCTCCACTGCAGACCGCCTGGTTTTTTCTCAGAACTCGCGTCCTCGCACTTGTCGCTGTGGCACACGTTGACGAACGCCTTCCTTCCCGTCCGCGTTTTGCCGGAGTTTGAGGAGGCGTTCGGGTCCGAATTTCGATCGTTCGTCTGAGACGTGGACGGGGCGTCGTCGGCGTCCGCCTCGTCGAAGGTCTTCGCGACGAAGCCCGCCTTGGGCATCACCAGCTGCACGTCCTTGCCGTACACGGACTCGATCTTGCCCTCCATCTCCAGCTGTCTAAGGTACGCGTCGGATTCCGCCTTGTTCTTCGGGTCCGCGATCTCCGCCGCGTACTCCGCGAACATCTTCTTGAACGCCTCATCCTTGAACGCGTTCTGGAACTTGTCCACCTCCTCCTTCGTGAGGTTCAGGTCCTCGAGCGAACCGCGGGCCTGGTCCATCGCGGTCGGTGTCTCGTGTGGATCCCTGCGCGACCCCGGAAGCGCGGCCCGATCTGGAGATCTCCCGACGTTCGCGCGCGAAAACGGCACCACCGAAATCGTCGTCGGTCAACGAAAACGAAAGCGTCGAAACGTCGAACGAGGATCTGATCATCTCCGATCGTCTCGACTTCGAATCTTGTTGACTCAGCGCCACGAGAAAGGTTCAGAAGGGATGGCGCTGACGGCCGCGCCCGCCGCGCCTCGGCGCAAGGTGATCATCGACACGGACCCGGGGGTGGACGACTCGTTCGCAATCCTGCTGGCGCTGCGCTCGCCCGAGATCGAGGTCATCGGCCTGACGTCCCTGTTCGGCAACGTGCGCACGCCCACGGCGACGAGAAACGCGTTGCACCTGCTGGAGCGGTTCGGGCGGAGCGACATCCCGGTGTACGAGGGCCATCTGACGTCCATCACAGGCGATGCTAAGGAGCGCATCGCGGATTTCGTGCACGGAGACGACGGGTTCGGGAACACGGGTGAACCTTCCGTGAGCACCGAACCCGTCGCCGGCACGTCCGCGGCGGAGTTCATCGTCCAGTCCGCGAACGCGTTCCCGGGCCAAGTCACCGTGGTGGCGCTCGCGTCGGCGACCAACGTCGCGCTGGCGCTGCGCCTCGATCGCGTCGCGGTGACGCAGAACCTACGATCAGTCGTGCACCTGGGCGGCGCGTTCTTCACGAACGGCAACGTCAACCCCGCCGCGGAGGCCAACATCTTCGGCGACCCCGACGCCGCGGACGAGCTCTACGGCTCGGGCGCCGACGTCACCGTCGTGGGCCTCGACGTCACGCAGCGGCTGCGGCTGTCCGAGTCGGACCTCGCGGCGATGCGCGACGCTGCGGTGATCGACGAATCCTCCGCGCCGGAGAACCCGGCGGACCACCCGCACTGTTCGAAGCACGGCGCGTTTCTGCACGCCATAAGCGAGTTCTACATGGCGTTCCACGTCAGAACCACGGGGTTCCGCGGGATCTTCATGCACGACCCGGCGGCGGTGGTGCTGGCGTTCGCACCCGAACTCTTTTCCACAAAGCGAGGGCGCGTGCGCGTGGCGACGGAGGGGCTGTGCAAGGGGCAGACGGTGCTGGACACCGGGGACAAGCTGTGGAGTTTCCCGAACGCGTGGGGGGAGGGGGAGCGACCCGCCATCGCCGTGGCGCTGGACGTGGACGTGGAGAAGGTCATGGCGCTGTTCCGTGAACGATTCGGGATCGCGACATAGTACGCGCGCGCGTCCTTCTTTTTCGGGTGTTGTCAGTGACGATTCGAAAGAAAATTCTTCGAAACTTTTCCCGAAACGTGCTCGAGTTGGCATCGATTCGCATCGACGCGCGTCGCCCGGAAGTCGCGACTCGAGCGCGGAAAAAAAAACAACGACCGAGGCCGCGGTCTGAGTCGATCGTGTGCCGCCGATTCGTCCGTCACGCTCGCGCACTCCTCGCGGCGCCGGGGACGTACATAGGGTACGGGTACGGCAGCGCTCCCGAGCGGTATCGACGCGGGAGGCCACTCACGTCTCTCCCGAAGGATGGGCGCCTCGACCGCGGGGAAGGGCTCGGTTGGGACCGCCGCGATGGCGGTTTCGCGGATCGTCACGATCATCTGGGCGCTCGTGAACGCCTACACGATCCGCCTGCACGCGGTCGAGGTGTACGGGCGCGTGATCCACGAGTTCGACCCGTGGTTCAACTTCCGCGCGACGCAATACCTGGTGGACCACGGCTGGCGCAAGTTCTTCACGTGGTACGACCACGAGTCGTGGTACCCGCTCGGTCGGCCGGTCGGCACGACCATCTACCCCGGGATGCAGTTCACCGCCGCCGGGATTTTCCGCGCGCTCAACGCGTTGGGTTTCGAGGTGAGCCTGAACGACGTGTGCGTGTTCATCCCCGCGGGCTTCTCCGTCATCGCCACGCTGTTCACCGCGCTCATCGCAAAAGAAGCCGCGGTCGGGAAGCACAAACACACCGCGTTCGCCGTCACCGCGTTCATCATGGCGATCCTCCCCGCGCACATCATGCGCAGCGTCGCCGGCGGCTTCGACAACGAGTCCGTCGCCGTGACCGCGATCGTCGCGACGTTCTTCTGGTGGATCCGGAGTTTACGCACGGAGCGGTCGTGGCCGTTCGCGTTCGCCGCCGCGCTCTCGTACGGGTACATGGTCGCCGCCTGGGGGGGGTACACCTTCGTGCTCAACATGGTGGGCGTGCACGCCGCCGCGCTCTTCCTCATAGGAAGGTTCACCTGGAACCTGTACAAGGCGTACTCGGTGTTCTATCTCGTCGGCACCGCCCTGGCGGTGCACGTCCCGGTCGTGGGGTGGACCCCCCTGCGCTCCATGGAGCAGATGGGGCCCCTGTTCGTGCTGGGCCTCGCGCAGCTCGCCGCGTTGTTGAGTCACCAGAAACGCAGGCTCGGCGAGCGCGACTACGCGGCGTTCCGCAAACGCGTCGCGCTCTTTGGCGGCGTCGCCGCGCTCGCTTTGCTCGTCGCGCTGGAGGCCTCGGGGCTCGTGGGGGGGCTCTCCGCGCGCGTGCGCGGTTTGTTCGTGCCGCACACGCACACGGGCAATCCTCTGGTGGACAGCGTCGCCGAGCACCAGGCGACGCGCGGGGACGTGTACTGGCAGTACTTCGACACGGTGATTCTCTTTGCGCCCGCCGGCGCCGTGGCGTGCGCGGCGTTCCAGCCCTCGCCCGCGCGCACGTTCGTGGCCCTGTACTTCCTGATCGCCGGCTACTTCAGCGCCAAGATGGTCCGCCTGGTGCTTCTGCTCGGGCCCGCGTCCGCCGTCGCCGCCGGCGTCGCGCTCGGCGCCGTCGCCGACTGGATCGCGGGCGAAGCCGCGACGCTCGGCGAGGTGACGGACTCTTCCGGGCTCGGCGGCGCTTCCGCTTCGGAACGAGGCGACGACAAGAAGGTAAAGGAAACGATCGCGAACGACCGTCCGACCGGTGGCAAAGGCGGCGGCGTCGGTGGCGGGCGCGCCGAGCGCAGAGCCGAGAAGAACGCGAAGAAGAAGAAGAGCGGCGGCGCCGGGAAATCGTCGTTCCGCATCGACGAGGCGCCGCGTTTGGTTCGCGAATATTTCGCGGCAAACGCGACGGTTCGCAAATCCATCGCCGCCGCGACACTGGCGTTTCTGGTCACCGCCGGTCGCTCGTTCGTCGTTCGCTCGCGCGTGATGGCGCAGCAGATGTCCGAGCCCTCCATCATGGTGCGCGGGTACGCGCCAAACGGCGGCGTCGCGATCCTCGACGACTTCCGCGAGAGCTACCTGTGGCTCAACGACCACACCCCCGCGGACGCGCGCGTGATGGCGTGGTGGGACTACGGGTACCAGATCAACGGCATCGGCAACCGCACGACGCTCGCGGACGGCAACACCTGGAACCACGAGCACATCGCGCTGCTCGGCAAGTGTTTAGTTTCCCCGGAGGAGATCGGATACCCCATCGTCAGGCAGCTCGCCGATTACGTCCTCGTCTGGACGACGCGCTACGCGGGCATGCCGGGGGACGACTTGGCGAAGTCGCCGCACATGGCGCGCATCGCGGGCTCAGTGTACGACGACGTCAAGCAAGAGGGCTTCTACGTGGACGAGCGCGGCAACCCCAGCGAATCCATGCGGCAGTCCCTGCTCTTCAAGCTCAGCGCGTCCGGAATTGCGCCGGACGTCGAGCCTTTGGAGCACTACGAGGAGGCGTACACGTCGAAGAACCGGATGGTCCGGATCTGGAAGGTGCTGGACGTGGACGAGGAGACCAAACGCGCGACCAACGCGGGGGAACACAAGGTGTGCGACGCGGGCGGGTGGTACTGCCCGGGGCAGTACCCGGAGAAGCTCAGGGAGGTGCTCAGCACCAAGAGGGACTTCCAGCTCGAACACTGAGGTTTGCTTGTAATCGACATTCCGTTTCGTCGTCCGAGAAAGTGGAGACTCAAGATTAGAAATCCGAGTTCCGCGGTCTTCGCGCTTTTTCTTCGCTCGCAGATTTCATCAGACCATGGTGCGCGCGGCACGGCTTGGCGGCGCGTCGCGCCGAGCCGGGGGCATGGCGCGCGCGGCGCTGGCGGCCGCGCTGGTGCTCGGCATGCTCCCCGCGTCGGCGAGCGGGGACGCCGTTTCCCCCACGTGGGTCGTGAGCCCCACCGTGAAGACGGTATCGCGGCTGGAGGCGCCGAAACCTTGGGTCGGGACCAGGGAGGTGCACGAGAACAGGACGCTGAACACGGACGTCGTGGAAGGCACGCTGGCTCTCGGCGGGACGTTCGCGCTCGTGATCCGCGACGACGCGCTCCCCGCGCTCCCCCCCGTGAACCCCGCGTTCACGATCGCGATGCGCGTGTTCCTGACGCACGACCCCACGCACGACACGCACGTCGGATTGTTTTGGAAGGGTCGCAGCAACGACGATCGCACGCCCAGCGCGTGGCTGGCGCCCGGCTCGACGCACGTCACGTTCCGCGTCTCCACGACCGTATCCACGGAGGTGTGGGGCACCGCCAACACGCCTCTGCCCGTGCGGCAGTGGTGCCACATCGCACTCTCCGTCGAAGGAGCCATAATGCGCTTCTACGTGAACGGCGCGCTCGACGCGGCGGTGGAGATTTTAGGCGAGGTCGTCGCCAACGACGGCAATCTGCACGTCGGGAAGGATCCCGCCAACCCCGGCCTACGGGGTTTCGTGGGCGCGGTGCAGATGCACGCGCTCGCGTTGCGCGACGAAGACATACAGCAGATGGCCGCGCGAGCGCTGCACTTTGCCCCGGATTTCGACGGCGAGCCCGAGCGCGAGGCGCGCGTCGCCGCGCGTCTGTCGACGGAGGTTCAGAAACGTCGCCGGAAACAGTTTCAGGCGGTGTTTGACGCCAACGCCGCGACGGGGACGTCGTCCGCGGCGAGCGTCGGAATGGACGCGTCGGGGATGACGACCACCGATTTCGTCCAAGGCGAAGGCAAAACCGAGTACGACGCGCTGGACGCCGACCACCTGGCGTCCTTCGCGGAGGAGCAGTTCGCGCTCGGCGACGCCGCGCGCGCGTCCGCGCTGAAGCTGGCGGACGCTTCAAGGCACGCAGCGCGGTCGCGGGTCGCCGCCGAGCGCGTCATGGCGACGGCGGTGGAGCCGCTCACCGCCGCCGCCGCCGGCGGCCACGCCGAGGCGCGTTTGGTGCTGGCGGCAATGCTGGAGGGCGGCTACGGTTCTACCGACTCGGTTCCCAAGCCGGGGCGCGCGCTGTACCACCGCCTCATGGCCGCCGCCTCCGGCGACCCTATGGCGCGGCTGGCGATGGGCGCGGCGACGGTGCTGGGGAACGACGCCTTCCTCTCAGGCGCCGAAAAAGGCGCCGGACAGGAAGGCGTTCCTTCGCGCTCACCGCCGCGGCTCCCCGTCGCGCGGTGCGCGCTGGCGCTTCACTACTTCTACCACTCGGCGACGACGGCGTACGAGGACAGCGCTCGGCCCGGCGGGCAGGCGCGCGTGGAGCGCGGGCGTCTTCACGAAAACACGCGCCGCGTGAAGGGTGATTTGCGCGGCGAGAGCGACGACCGCGTGTTGTACCTCTCGCGCGCCGCCGACCTGGGGGACGCGCGCGCGATGCTGGCGATGGGCAACGGGTACTACTGGGGCAACTTCGGTTTGCCGCGCGACCACGAGGCGGCGCTTCGCTTTTACCGACGCGCGCACCGCGCGGGGGCGCTGCAGGGGACCGTGGGCGTCGCGAAGATGGTGCTCAAAGGCGAGGGCGCGCCGCGGAACGCCAGCGAGGCCCTTGAGCACTACCGCGCGGCGGCGGAGCGGGGCAGCGCAGACGCGCTCAACGGACTCGGGTACCTCTACTTTTACGGCGAAGACGTCGACCTCGAGAGCGACGAGAGCGCGGGTTCGGAGACGTCGGAGGGGTCGTCTTCGTCTTTAAACGAAGAGGCTTCCGGGAAGACGAGCTCTTTGACGAAAATCCAGAAGAACGACACCTTAGCTCTGGAGTACTTCCGCCGCGCCGCCGAGCTCGGGAACGGCGACGGGCTCGTGAACGCCGGCACGATGCTTCGCTCCGGATTGGGCGCTCCGGCGGACGTCGCCGCGGCGCACGCGCTCTTCGCGCGGTGCTCTCTGCTCCCGGGGGAGCACCCCGCGTGTTCGTACCAGGCGGCGCTGATCGAGGCGTCCGGTGAGGGGGGCGTCCCCAGGGACTGCGACCTGGCGGTGGCGCGTCTGCGCCGCGTCGCCGAGGGCGGGCAGTGGATGGCGCCGCTGCAGGAGGGCATGAAGGCGCACCTCGCGGGCAAGAAAAACGAAGCCGGCTGGCTGTACGAGTACGCCAGCGCGTCTTCTCTGCCCGCGGCGAGCTTCAACGCCGCGTGGCTCGGCGAGCGCGACGCGCGGGACGCCAGGGTGGCGCGCAGGTTCGGGTTCGGGGCGGACGACGAGGACGACGAGGACGACACACAGGACAACGAGGACGACGAGGCCACTGTGCGAAACGACGAAATCGCGGATCCCGCTCGGGAAATCGCGGCGGTTGCGTTTTCGCGCGAGAAGCGCGCGGCGACGTCTGTTCGACGGCACGCGTCTCGCGTCCGCGCCGACTCGGCCGCGGATGACGCCATGCGGTCGTGGGCGGCGCTGCAACTGGCGGACTGCGAGTACTACGGCGCTTCGCGTCCGGGCGGGTGCGCGCCGGGCTCGAAGCGAAGGGCGCTGCGCCTCTACCGCGAAGCGGCGGCGTCGGCGCGCGCCGCGCTGGCGCTTTCCGACCCGCGCGCCGAACCTCCGCGAACTCCACGCGCGCGCCGCGCCAAAGCCGCCGAAAAAGAAACGCAACAAGCGCCTTCGCGCGAAGAGCAGGAGGCTGCGGCGCGCGCCGCGGAGGACGCCGGCGGGTCCCTGGACGCGCGCCGCCTGCTGACGCACGCGCTGTACGCCGAGGCTTGGATGCGCGCGAAGGGCGAGGCGTGCTCCTCCGACCGCGAACGCGCTAAACGCGCGCTCGGCGAGGCGCTGGACGTCGGCGGTTGGCGCGAGCTCGTCGCCGTCGCGCCTCCCTTTTGCGGGCTGGCGCTCCTTGACCTCGCCGACGCGGCGTGCGCTTTTGTTTTCGCCCCCTCGGGACCGAAGCGCGGGAGCTGCGCCGAGTCGCTCATGGCGCTCGCGTCGTCGTTCGTCGGCGGCGACGCAAAGGCGGGTCTTCCGGACGACGACGCGAGCGGCGAGGAACAAAAGCTCGTCGGATCTCGAGACGCTCACAAAAGTCGGCGCTTCGTCGAACGCGACGCGTCCTCGGACGTCTCTCAGACGCGCGAACGCGACTCTTCTGTCGCGCGTAAAAAGAAAAGTCTCTCCCCGGGCGCGTTCGGGTTGCGGCTGGTTTCCGAGCTGGTCGCCGCCGCGAGCGCGTGGGAGGACGCCGTCGCGGAGCACGCCGAGCGCTGGCGGTTCACGCTCGCGCTGAGCTGGTCTCTCCTGATGGCCACCGTCGGATTCGCCGTCGGGTGGCGCCTGGTGGTGCGCCCGCTCGTCGCCGCGCTGTACGGCGAACGCGCGCGATTTGAGTGGCGAGTGGACGGCGGGTTGGATCGCGTCGCGCGCGGGGACCACGGCGGCGGCGTGATCGGCGAGATGCGCCGCCGCATCGAGCGCATGCGCGCGGAGGCGGCCGCCGAGGCGGAAAACAGGCGGCGCGTTCTGTCGGAGGCGCCGGAGGCGTCGGAGGCGTCGGAGACCTACGACGCGCGAAGGACGAACGACGACGCGGCGCGACGCGAAACCGACGACGACGACGAGGACGACGCCGGAGACGGAGGGGAGGATTTTCTGAGCGGCTTTGTGGCGTCGGCGGTGTCCTCGGCGGTGCAGAGGGTAACCGCGCCTCCGGCGGCGGAGCGCGCGCCGTTCGACCTGGGCGACCTGGACGACTCGAGCGTGGGGGGGCACGCCGTGATTCGCGGGAGGCGTGACGAGGAGGATCGGTAACAGGCGGCCGAGGGGGCGAACTGTTCGTCAATTTAATCATTCATTCTTTCTCTTCACACGTGTGCCGTCGTCGAACGCGTCGTGTGATTTTGCGCACGTTGACGCAACAATGTCACTCACAGACAACACGTGTCCGATGAATCGCCGTCCCCGAACGCGGACGACGTCGAATAAAAATGCGCTTTTCGTTTCCGATCGGCAGTTCACTGGGCGCACGGATGGACACGAGCATGGATCCGAACGCCGCAGAGGTTCCCGAAGCGGCACCCTCGGCGCAGCCTGCCGCTGAGCCGGTGCCCGCGGAGGCGACGGTACGCCTCCCGCGTCCACGATCGCCACCGAAAGCATTTTGGCGCCGAAATTGCGAAATTTCGTCTGCGCAGAATCGCGCCCGCCGATCTCTGACGTCTCCTCCCCTGCCTCCGCATCTCCAGGCTCCCAAACCCGCCGATCCCGTCGCGAACGCACCTGTGGACACACCCCTCGTCGCGCCCGAGGCGCCCGCGGCGCCCGCTCAGCCCGCCGAGGCCGCCCCGGTCGCCGATGCGATGGACACCGACGCGACCGCGGAAGACGCGCCTGCCGCGCCGCCCGCCGCGGCGCCCGCCGCGGCCGCGGAGGCCCCGGCGGTCGCCGCTGCGGACGCCGCGGCTCCCCCCCCCGCGGATGCCCCCGCGGCGGCTTCGGACGCGCCCGCGCCCGAGCCCTCCGGCCGTCCCACGCGCAAGCGCGGTCGCGGCGCCGACGCCGACGCCAGCGGCGACCCCGGCCGCGCGACGCAGAGCGCGCGCACCGGGGGTTTATTGACCACGGCGTCTTCCCGTCAGGCGCAAAAAGCGCTGGAGGAAGAATCCGTGTTCCGCCGCGAACGCCTGCTCGACATCTACCACGCCGTCGAGTCTCTGTGCTTCTACACCGCGAAGGAGATCGCCGCGCAGATGCAGGTGGTGGACGGCGCGTTGACCCTGCGCGTGCCCCACGGCCCCACCTGCATGCGCGTGGTGGTGGCGGACCTGCTGAAACTTTTGCCGACGCACATCCTGGCGCTGCGCGCGACGTCCGACGCGAACGCAAAAGCGTGGTTCCCGCAGCCGGACACGCACTGGGGCTTGGAATCGCACACGCAGCTTCCGGAATACAAACGCCGCGCGTTGGGTCTGCTGGAGACGCTGTGCGAAGTCGCCGCTTCGGGCAAACACAGGCGTCTGTACCAGAAGATCGACGCCGACGTGGTGAACGCGACGCAGGACCTGGCGCTCGTCTCCGCGCTCGAGCTCGCGGCGAAGAAGAAAATCAAGCGGAAGATTGGCGCCGTCGCGGACTCGCCCGAGGCGATCGCGGATGCCGCGCACTTCCTCGAGCTCGCCAAGACCGCCGCGCAGACCCTGAAAGCCGTCTGCACGCTCTACGAGTGGCGCGACCCCTACGTCGCCGCCGCCGCCGCGGCGTGGCCGCCGCGCAAATCCAGGAAACCGGACGGCGCGCCCGGCTCGGACACCTTGCTGGACGCCGTCGTGAACGGCGCGTTCGTTGCGCTCAGACGCGCCACGCCAAGACCGGGCGTCGGGATCGTCAAGTCAGTCGCGGAGGTGGCGCCCGCCAGGGCGCTCCTCGCAGGCGCCGCGCGGCTGGCCGGCGTCGAGGGTGCCGCCGGTGTCCTGGCGCGCGGCGGCGTCGACAGGCTGAGGCCGGTGCTCCGCCTCGGCCTGGCGGCGGTGCGGCTCGCCGCGGCGGCGCCGGCGGACATCGCGCCCGCGCTGGCGCGTGCCGCCGCGGAGGAGTCGCACGCGGAGGCGGCGCGCCTGGGCGCCGCGGCGGTGGCGGCGGGCGAGGCGGAGGCTGAGGCGGCGCCGGCGGCGCCGGAGGGCGACGCCGCCGCGGACGCGGGCGCCGTCGCGTTGAAGATCCCGCCCGTCGCGCCCGCGACGGACGAGCAGAGAGGCGCGATGGAGGCTCGCGACGCGTTGCTCCCTGTGGCGACGCACGGGCTCGGCTTGCTGCAGACCCTGCTGGACTTGGAGACGGAGCTCCCCGACGGGACTTCGTTTTCGTTCCTGGACGCGGCGGCGGAGGACGACTACGAGGACGGGTGCGAGCCGCTTCTGGCGGCGGCGGTGGGTGCGGTGCTGCGCGCGTGCGCTGAGGCGATGGACGCGCAGACGGACGCCGCGAGCGAGGGGTGGCTCGGGCAGCAGGGCAGGGGCTGGGTGCTCGAGAAGGTCGAGGGCGGAGGCGGCGAGGGCGCGAAGGCGCCGTCGAACGCCGCTCAGAGCGGAAACGGCGACGGCGGCGCCGCGCCCCTCGCGCCTCTCGGCGCCGGCGCGAGCGAGTTCACGGACCTGATGGCGGACGACGTCGCGCCCGCGGACGCGGAGAAGGCTGCGAAGGAGGCGGCCGAGCGCGCGGCGCGGTCTGCCGCGGAGGCTGAGCGGAGCGAGAAGCACGCCGCCGCGCTGGCGGCGGCGACGAGCCGCGCGATGAAAAAGTCACCGCCGCTTCCGCCCCCGCTCGGCCGCGGATCGGGCGCGCTCGTGCTCGCCGCGATGCGCGCCGCGGAGGCGCTCTCGGTGGACTCCTCGACGCAGGCGGCGACCATGGAGTGTCTGGCTTCGCCCCTCGGGCGCGTCCTGGCGCTCCCCGAGCGCGTGTTCAATCAGTGGTGGTGCGGCGGCGCCGCTGCTCTTTTCATTCACCGGGACGACGACGACGTCACCACCGCGGCGGCGGCGGCGGCGGCGGACACCGCGGGGAGCGCCGGCGGCGTCGCGGCGGCGACGTCGCGGTCGTACCACGCGGATCTCGGGTGCCGCATCCCGGCGCACGCGCGCGAGGAGCTCGCCGCGAAGGGCACCCTGCGGACCGCCGAGCGCGCGCTGCTGCTGCACCACCTGCTCGGCAACCTGCACATTCACGACGCGCGCGCCGCGGGGGATGACGAGCCGCGGGGGCGATTCCTCTCGCTTCTCGTGGAGGCTTTTGGAGGGAGCGCGTCGGACGCGGCTTTGGAAAACGTCGGCGCGTCCGGCGACAAGTACGCGGTTCTCAAGCGCGCGTTCGCGAACCTGGAGGCGCTCCACGCGCACGTGCGATCGTTCCCGGAGGGCACCGTGGCCGATCACGACGTGGCCATCGTGCAGACGCTGGTGGACGAGTTCAAGTGCCACCTGCCGGGTGGCGGAGGGGCGGAGGCGGCGGCGAAGGCGGCGGCGGCTTCCGCGGCGGCGGCGGCGGCGGCGGCGCCGCCGGTGCACGCGGACGACGCGCCCATCGCGGCGATGCTTTGAGGTGTAGGGTGAGCGGGAGACCCATTTGCGATCAAAGACGATTAATAACAACCCTCGGCGCCCGACGCAACTCTTGACACACGCGTCAGATCAAAATCTCGGGCGCGTTGCTGTTCCCCGCCTGCGGCCTCGCGTCCCGGAAGTGCAGGAGCTCGACGGAGGTGGTGGGGTTGGTCATGTGCCCCCCTCTGAGTCGGCGCGTCATCTTCGCGCTGCTCTCCCCGAAGACGTGGTTCCGGCCGTGCGTGTACAGCGTGCACCCCGGCACGCGGTGCTCGCCGCGGATCACCTCCGCGACATCCTCGCCGCGCGCCGCGCGCCACTTGTTGTCCTCGCCCCTCTCCTTGAACGCGGAGACGTCCACCGCGCCCTTGCTGAGGCGGTAGGCCAGCGGCTGCGCGACGTACGGCACGGGCTTCCCGGGCACAGTCGGCAGAAGCGCCTGCGCGTAGCGCTCGGGCTCGCCCGCGGGGCGGGACTCGCTCAGCGAAGGCATCGCCGCGCCCACCGCGCCGGCTTTGATGGCGCGCTCGGCGCTCGGCGCCAAACCGGTAGCGCGCCCGTAGGATACGCCGTACATCTCGACGTTCTTCACCGGGACGTGTCCAGTGTACCCCGGGATGTGCGCGCGGCGGTTGGCGTCGTCGAAACCGCGCGTGCCCTGGGGGTTGTGCTCAGCGTAGCCGGAGAGACGACCGCTCACGTGCAGGTGCGCGCTCTGCGCGCGGCGAGTCTCGAATTCTCGCGACGGCGGCGTCGTCGGCTCGTCTGAGCCGGCGGCGTCGCCTTCGACGACGAGCTGGCGCGAGGTGTGGCCGTAGCTCTTGCCGTAGATGTGCTTGGAGGCGTGGAGGTGCCCGGTGTACCCGGGCATGTGCCCCACCGGAGGCGGGTAGTCACTGGGGAGCGTCTTCTCGCCTTTCTCGCGCCCGGTGAAGGGGATCTTGTTCCCGAAGGGCGTCGGCGCCAGGCTCGCCGTCGGGACGGCGCGCATCGAGCCGAACCCGTTCGTCCCGACGCCCACCCGCGCGTTGCGGAAGTCGCGCACGCCCTTGGTCTCGTCCAGAAGGGGCTTGCGCTTGCCCACGTGCGGCTGACCGAGCCTCGGAGGCTCGGGAGGGCCCAGAGGCGCCACCTGGGCGTACAGATGCTGCTCGCCCACAGGGCGACTCTCCACCAGCGCGGGGTGGCCCGCGGGATTGCCCCCCGCGCGCATGGTGTCGACGGCAACCTGCGCGCGGCGGGTCATCTCGCTGTAGCTCCGGCCGATCACCTGGTGCTTGCCTGGGGTCGAGGGGAAATACAGGGTCAGTCACGGGTCTTCGAGCGCCTCGCGTCGCGGGGGGGCGCGGCGGGGGTGTCGAACGCCGACGCCAATCGCGTAATCGTCGGAAGATCCAAATCCGAACGAGGTTCTCGCGTACCGGGAATGTAGCCGGTGCACCCGGGAATCTGCTCGCGGCGCGACATTTCGCTGCGGCTACGTGCGCCTCGACGCGGGCGAAAGTGGCGGCAGGGCGAACGAGCGCGCAGTCGGCAGTGTCGGGGGCTGAGACGCGCCGCGCGAGTCGTTCCGAAGAATCCAACACTCTCGCAAACACCCGACATTCGCAAAAAAATAAACATCACACGCTCGCGCGACGCGAACCCGACGCTTCGACGATCTCGTCGAAAGTCTGAAAGTGCACAGTTGTAAAAACTGACGCCGTCGCACTTTGCGATGCGCCGCGCCGGTGGTCGCGCGGCCGCCATGGAGTGGGCGGCTGGATGGTCGAAGATCGCCGCGTCGACCGCTCGCGAACGCCCCGGCGCGGCGCTCGCGGTGGCAGCCTCCGTCGCCGCGGCGCTCCCCGTGATGCTCGTCGCGCTGGTCTTCGCCGCGGTGGCGTTCGCCGCGCTGGCGCTGCCGCTGGGCATCGCCACCGCCGCGTGGTGGGTGACGCTCCGCCCGCGCGCGCGCGGGCGCGACAGCCCGTCCTCCATCCTCACCCGGCTGCGCGAGGGCACGCTTCGGCTCTCCTCGGTCCCCGAGGGCTCCGCCGAGCCTGGGTCGGCGCGCGGCTCGCTCGCCTCCCCGCGCGCCTCGCTGACGCCCGCGGGGCTTGGGCTCGGCAACCCGCCGGTCGACCTCCTCGTGGTGTACGCCGGTTCGACCGAGTCGGACGCGGCGCCGGGACGCGACTTTTTCGACGCCGCGCGAATGGTCGCGGCGCGCATCAAGGAAAAGCTGGAAGCGCAGCACGAACGAGTGACGAACGATACGAAGAATGAAGAATTCGTCGTCGCTCTCGCGAACGCGGCTTGGCTCGCTCGCGACGCGTCCGCGACGGAGCTCGCGACGACGCTCGCCGATTTCGCCGACGCCGTCGTCTTCGTCGTCGAGTCTTCGTCTTCGTCTGTTTCTTCCTCCGCCTCGCGCGCGTTGCGTAAGAAACTCCAGGGCGAAATCAAGGCTCGACACGGCGGCAGCGCCGAGGCTTTCTTCGCGAGCACGCGAAGAAAGGCGTGCGCGCCGTTTTGCGCGGTGACCATCTCGCGGCGAGGGCGAGAGACGTCCGAGCGCGGAGACGGCGCGTCGAGCGCGCCGCGCCGCGCCGGCGGCTTCGCGATGAGCGATGACTTCGACAAAGCGATGGGCGATCTGCTTTTGGTGGACTCTGGCGAGACGACAAACGATTTGTCGCGCGATTCACTCTCTCGAGTCACTCACCAGGAGAAGAAAGTGTCGTCTTCGCGTCGTCTGTGCGAAAGCTGCGACGCCGATGCCATTGAGCGTAACGGTCCGGGCGCGCTCGACCGGTGGACGCGCGAGGTTCTGTACCCGGCGTTGAAAGATCCCTCCGGCGAGAGAGGTCCCACTCCTCCGCGCGTGTTGTGTTTGTCGTCGACGCACACTAACTTGCTGTTGCGGCACCTCGACGCGCGCCACCTCGTCGTGGGGTGCGAGCCTTGGTACGAGGATACCGAGGATACCGAGGGAGAGACGGAACCAAAAGCCGCGCCCATACCGAGGGTCGACCCGCTTAAACTCGACTCGGACGAAATCAAACGACTCGACCCGACGCTGGTGGTGTGCGCGTACGAATCCGTCGCCGACGCGCTTCGCGAGTTCGGGCCGAAGTGGAACGTATCGGATGCGGAGCGATCGATCGCGGAGAAGAGATCGTCTGGTAAAGACCTGTCGTTCGAGGTGGTGGTCTTGGAGTGTCCGCTCGGGCGCGACGCGCTCGAGCGCGCCGCGGCGCAAATCGTCGAGCTCGCGCGCGTGACGCGTTTAGACGCGAAACGCGCGCGCGCCGCCGCCGATACGCTGCGGTTTGGGATTTTAGAGATTCGCGCTAAAGCCGAGCGCGCGTTCGGCGGCGACTTCGCGAGGTCCGTCTCTTCTTCTTCGCGAAGAGACGCAGAGACGGACCGCCTCGAAACACCATCGCGACCGCAGCCCTTCGTGTTCATCGAGGCGGACCCCTTACTGTACTCGGCGGACTCGTGCACGCCCCTGGGCGCGGCGCTCGCCGAGGGGCTGGGCGTCGGAAACGTCGCCGACGTCGACGTTTCCCCGCGGCGCGACGCGGAGAAAGACGACAGCGCCGCTCGGGTCTCGGCGCGCGCTGTGGCGGCGCTCGCGAAGCGCATGGGGAGAGACGTGGGTCTCGCGAACGACACCGCGTACGACGACGACGACGATTCGACGAAGCTTTCGTCGCAACACACGCACTACCCACAATTGCCGGCGGGTAGGTTCTGGAACCCGCGCGAGCCGGATTGGTGGATCGTCGCGCACCCCACGAACGGCGGCGCGAGCGGGACGTCGTTCGCCGACTCGCTGGACGCGGAGGACCGCGATCGGCACGCCGCGCTTCGCGAGGGGCGCGTGGTGACTCTGTCGGACGCGCTCTGCCACGCCGCGAGCCAGTGGACGCCCGAGCTCGTGGACGTCGTCGAGGCGGTGTTCCAGAAGATGCTCGAAAAAGCCCGAAAAACGAATTCGGCGAGCGAAGAGGTTGCGAATTCGGCGCCGCGCGGGACGGGGACGGAGACGCGCGAAAAAACAAAAAAAGACGCCGAGGCGCCGCGAGGAACCGCGGAGGAACTCTGCGAGGAACCCTTCGTTGACGCATCTGACGTCTTCGACGCGCGGTTCCGCGACCGGAACCTCCGCGCGTTACCCCCGAGCGCGCTGTCGTTGGACCTGCCCCCGCTTCGGCTCACCTCGCTGGACTTGAGCCGGAACGAGCTCTCCGAGCTCCCGGGCCTCGCGGCGCTGGCGCCGACGCTGCGCGTCCTCACGCTCGAGCGCAACTGGTTCTCGCGCGTGCCGGCGGAGGTGGGCGCGCTTCGCGCGCTGGAGGAACTAAACCTCTCGCGCAACTTCCTGCGGCCCGGGGACGACGCCTTGGCGCTCGGCGCCCTGCGTTCGCTGAAACGCCTGCGCGTGCTCGACCTGCGTTGGAACCGAAAGGTGTGCACGGCGGAGACGTCGAGACGACTTTCGCGCGCGCTGGGAGGCGACTCGTCGGCGAACGACGCCGTGAGCGCCGGTACTGAAATCGTTTTCGAACCGGTCGACGTCCGCGTGACCATCTCTTTCCCCGCGCCCGCGGGCGCGTTCGTGGGGTCGTCCCCCGCGGACCGCGACGCGTCGTGCCTCCGCGCGCAGCTCGAGCCCTGGTCCACGCTCGCGCTCCGCCGGCGGCTGGTCGAGGACTTCGGCGAGGACCCGGAGTCGGTGGAGGACCCCGAGGAAGTGCCTCGCGCGGAGGTGGTCGCCAGGCTTCTCGCGGCGTACGAGAGGGAAGGACTCGTGTACGTGGCGGAGGAGGCTCACCACGCTTTTGAGGCGAACGACGACAAGGGCAAAGGCGGCACGCCCAATGCGAGTGATACGAACGCGAAAGCGACCGTGAGCGCCGCCGCCGACGACGAAGGCGCCGCGAAACCGCCGCAAACGTCTTCCGCGTCGGATACTCATACGCAAGAGGCGTCGTCGAACAAAGGCGTCGCGCGGCGCCGCGCGGTTCGCGTCCGCGGCGCGCCCGTCTCCGCGGCGGCGCTGGACGACCTAAACGCTCTGTTGCGCGCGTGGCTCGAGAGGCGCCTGGCCAAGGGCGCCAAGGGCAACGTGCAGGAGCGCCCGAGCGTGAACGCCAAGGCGTACATGATCCTGCGGTCGCCCACGGACTTCAACGCGAAGCTGGGCGCGGGTTCAAGAAAAGCCAGGCAAGCCGCCGACAAGTTTGCCGCGCACGAAGCGCTGTGGCGCGCGGCGGAGCGCGCTTTGCGCGAGGTGGATCCGGGTTTCGCCGACGCGTTCACCGCTCTGGCGGTGACGTACGGGTTCCAGGGCTCGCCGCACATCGACAAGCAGAACGTCGGTCCTTTTTACGGTCTGGCGCTCGGCGATTTCGACGACGACACCGGCGGCGTCGTCGTCGAGGCGGATGCGCGGACGGTTTGCGTCGTGGACACGAAACACCGGCTCGGGAAGGTGGACGGGCGGTTCCCGCACTGGGTCGCGCCGTGGGACGTGAAGAGCAAAGAGCGGTTCTCGCTCATCTACTACAGGACGATGGGCGAGCCCGAGCCCATCACGAGCGCCGCCTTCGACGAGCGCGGGGTCGGCGTGCACGTCGACCAGGACCTTTCTGAGGGGTCGTCTTCGGGGGAGGAGCGCGGGGACGAGTAGACAGACGCGCGCGCGTTTCGTCGACTGTGATGTGATGCCATCGTTTTTTTTTCGTCGTTTCCCGGGACACGACCTTCGCGGATTCACTCGACCATGCGCGCGGCGTTGCGCACGTCGCGCCTGTTGGCGCGCCCGGCGTGGCGGACGCCGCGGCGCGGCCACGCATCGGCCGCGCGGTGCGTCGACGCGTCGCCCAAGGACGCGAAGCGCGCGGCCGCGGCCGCGCGTCGCATGGAGGCAGATGCGAAAACCACCGCCGCCGAGCTCGAGGCTCGCAGAGCGTCGGCGGAATCTGCATCTCCGTCGCCGCGCGCGCTGCGGAACCTGACTCGGCTCTCCGCGTACGCCACGCACGGCGACTCCATCAAAGGCTTCTTCGAGCCCGGTCTTTTGCATCTGTACCTCGAGCTGGACGCCGTGCACGAGTCCCGGGGCGTCCGCGGCGCGCTCGTCGAGATCGGCGTGTTCCACGGGAAGTCCTTCATGCCGCTGGCGCTGCTTCGGCAGCCCGGCGAGCGGTGCGTGGCGATCGACTGCTTCGAGGACCAGTCCGCGAACACCGACCGGAGCGGCGAGGGCGACGCGGTGGCATTTCGAAAAAACGTCGACGCGACCATGCGGGCGTGCTGCGACGGAGGATGCGACGCGCGCGAGGATTGGCTCGCCGTCCTCGAGACGGACTCGAGGCTCCTCGCGGACGACGCGTCGCCCTTGTTCCACGCCGCCGCGGGTTCCCCTGTCCGCCTCTTCAGCATCGACGGGTGCCACACCGCGGAGGCGACCGCGGCGGACCTGCGCGTGGCGTCGAACGCGATGCACCCGGAGGGCGTCGTGGTTTTAGATGACGCGTTCAATCCGGACTGGCCGGGAGTCGTCACCGGGCTCTTCGACTGGAGACGAGACGTCCTCGAGACGCTCGCGAAACAAACGTTCACGGCGAAGTCACTCGTCTCTCGTCGCGGCGGTCTGAACGACACTCTTGTCGCCGACGGTATCGGTGTTTCGAGCGGTTGGAACGACGTAGGCCTCGAGCCGTTCGCGATCGGGTTCGGTAAGGTGTTCCTGTGCCGCCCGGCGGTGCGCGACGCGTACTTCGCGCGCTTCAAACGCGTCGACGAAGAACGCGGCGACGCGTTTGGCGCCGGCGCGCGGAAAACCGCCGAGTTCATGAGCCGTCCGTGCGCGGTTTTCCGCCACGGCTGGATAAGCACCTTCCACGGGAACGAGTAGCGCGCGGTGCGCGGGCGACGCGAGGACGTCTGTACTACGGGAAAGGTTAGGTAAAGCGCGGGTCGGAAGGGAGATGGTGTGACGGTTCGCGGGTGATTAGTACTACGCGCGGAGCTATTAGTAGAGTACTTCTCGTGTGAAAATCTAGTCGTCGTCGTCGTCCTCGTGAAACGCCCTGGTGAACTCGTCCACGTACGTCTGCACGATCGGCCTGTTCACCACCGGCCTCCCCCCCACCCTCGCGATCCCGAGGCTCGGCAGCGTGCCTGTCTTGGCGTACGCGCGCTTGGCTTCGTTCGCGGCTTCCCTGGCATCCACGGGTACCAGGTTCGGTCCCGCCGCGAAGGAAACGAGCGCGCCGGCGAGGAACCCGCCGAGGTGCGCGTAGTTGTCTATGCGCTTGGACATCATCCCGAACGCCGCGTTCACGGCGACGGACCCTAACAAGTTCTCGAGCATCGCCTGCCCCCGGTCGCCGAACAGGTAGTTGTGCCTGTGCAAATACACACCCATGGCGCCCACCAAGCCGAAGATGGCGCTCGACGCCCCCACCGCGTCGTTTAAACAGAACCGGTAACTCAGGTAGTTGCCGCCGAGCGCGCTGGCGAGGTACACGGCGCAGAACTGTTCGCGGCCAAACTGCCTCTCCACCGCCGGACCGAGCGCGTTGAGGCTCATGCAGTTCACGGCGAGGTGCATGACCCCGCCGTGCAGCACGACTGGGGTGAAAAATCGCCAAAGCTGCCCGGCGGCGATCTTGGCGTTCACCTTGGCGCCCATCGCGGTTACCGCGTGCCCGGAGAGGACCTGCAGCGCGTACCCGATGCCGTTCGCCCACAGAAGCGCGTCCGTGCACTGCCGGTTCGGGTCGCCGGACATCGCGCCGCCGCCGTACCTGCGCGACGGCTGGGGGGCGTTCAGGGACACGGAGGAGCCCAAGGACATCATCAGGCCCGACGCGCCCACCACCACGGGCACGGCGCGACGAAGCGTCACGGCGGACGACGACGCCGAGATGCCCACGCTCGCTTTTTCGCCGCCCGCACGAGAAGCGCGTTTCTCCATCGGCGCGCGTTCCTTCGTCCCGCCGCGACCCGGGGGCGGCTTCCATCCGCCTCGACCGAGCCCGAGCCCGAGCGACCAGCGCATGGCGCGCGCGCGGAGCTCTCGCGGCGCACGCCTGCCGCGCGCGGGGTTGTGGACGACGACGCGAGAACCTATCTCATTTCCTACGGCGGTCGAACGTGAGTCGCCACGTGGCGCGTATCATGCAGTGAAGGATCGTTCGTTCCTTGTGTGATGTTTTACAACCTTCGCCGCGCGCCTCGCGGCGGACTCGGGAGCGTTCGCGCGCGAAACATCAGCCGCGGGGCATTCCCGTCTCGAGAGCGAGAGGGACTTGCCGCCCCGTCAGCGTCATACGGCGCGTCGATGTCCCCGAGAGACCGCCCGAGGCGTCGCGGCTCGACGACCCGCGAGTCGCCGAATGAAAAATCGGTACGCCGCGCTTTTCGTCGTCGAGACAGACGTCGCTTTTTTATCGCGTCGTTTTCCTCACCCTCTCTTCTCGCGCGACGGTCATCCATCCCTACGGCGCTCAGTCGAAGATGGCGAGGAGCCTGTCGAAGGGCGCGACGAGCTGCGGGAGCAGGCTGAGGAACACCGCGCCTCCCAGCACCGTCTTGAGCGCTTCCTGCCCGGGGAACGCGCCGTGCGGCGTGTTGTTGAGAACAAACACGCCGGCGGCGGCGGCGAGCCGCAGTTTGTTTTTCTTGTTGTATTGCCTGTGATACCACTCCGCGTCGTGGAACTGTTTCGGGGGCTCCACCTTGGTGACCACGGGCCTTCCTCTTTTCGCCTCGAACTCGTCCAGCGCACGCAGCACCGCGTCTTTCTGCGCCTCGTTCTGAGGCCACACCGCGCTCTGGTACTGCGTCGTCATCGGCACGCACGGGTCGTGCGCGGAGAGAAACGTTCGCAGCAGCGACTCGTACGACACCACGGAGGGGTCGAACTCCACCCTCAGCGCCTCCGTGTGCCCGTCCCCGGCGCACACGCTGCCGTAGGTCGGGTCGGGGCGGTCGCCGCCCGTGTACCCCACTCGCGTGCGCACCACACCCTCGATCCCCGAGAAGTCCTCCTCGGGGCCCCAGAATCAGCCCATCGCGAACACCGCCGTCTCCAGCGTCTCGGCGGGGGGGGCGGACGAGGCGGACGCGCGGACGCGAACCGCCCGGGGAGCGGCGCGCGCGGAGACGCGGCGCTGCGCGCGGGGGCCGAGCGCCGCGAAAGGCGCGGCGCGCATCGCGACGCGGCTGGCCGTCGCCATAGCGCGAGACGAAGTGGAGCTCGAGCGCGACTTCGGCACCCGTAGGACCTGCCACGTCTCGTGGCCAAGATGGCAAGATCCCCGATCATGCCGATCGCGCCAGTTGTCGAAGCGGCGCGCTCGTCGCGTGCCGAGCCACATCGCTCCTCGCGACCATCCTCACGATGGCGCACACATCGCTCGCGATGTCCGCAGCGCTCACCCGGCCCGCGCCGGTCCGCGCGCGCCGCGCCCCCGCCTCCTCCTCCGCGCGCCGCGTCGCCGCGCGCCGCGTCGCCGCGCGCGCGGCCCCCGAGGACGCCTCGTCGTCCGATGACAAGCAGGCTGGCGCCGGGTTGAAGGCGGTGTGGTACGGCGCCGAGGCTGTGGGCAAGGTGGTGGGCGCGACGAAGGCCAAGAACGACGCCGATGCGTCGTCGGGCGCGACCGCGGGGTCGACCCCGAGCGCTGAGGCGTCGGTGGGCGCGACGCTGACCCGCGCGCGCGCGCTGGAGCTGCTTCGGGAAGACTACGATTCGTCGTATTTCGTCTCCGGGGTGGGCGCGCTCGCGGCGTACGACCCGCGTTGCGAGTTCAGCGACCCGTTCGTCGCGTTCGAGGGCGTGGACCGGTTCAAGCAGAACGTGAGTAACCTCGGCGGCATGATGCGGGACATCGATCTGAAGATCACGGCGTGGGAGGAGAACGAGGACGACCTCGTGACGGCTTGGAAATTTTCGTGCGTGCTCGATCTGCCGTGGCGCCCGCGGCTCGCCGCCGCCGGCGGAACGACGCACGCGTTCGACAAAAGCACCGGCAAGGTGGTGAAGCACATCGAGCGCTGGGACGTCGAGCCCGCGAAGGTGGTGAAGCAGCTCCTCGTGCCCGCGTCCAAGCTCCCGGAAAACAGGTGGGAGGTGTTTATGTTTTCGCTCGCGGACGGCGACGCGTTCGGGTGCTGGCTGGCGGCGTCGCCGGGCGTCGTCAAGCTCGCCGCGCCGTGGGTCGCGGTGTCGCTCGCCGCCAAAGCCGCCGGCATCTCCGCGGAGGGCACGCCGCTCGGGGCGGTGGACGCGCTGGCGTTCTGGATGCTCGTCCTGGCGCTCCTCGCCGAGCCCGTGCGCTTCTTCAAGGGGATCATCGGGAGCTGATGCGCGCCGCGATCGCGGCGCGCGGTTTCGTACGACGCGTTTT
>ENA-OUOG01001329-OUOG01001329.1-marine-metagenome-genome-assembly--contig:-NODE-1329-length-29102-cov-11.703256_pt1 | contig 29102 bp, 41 predicted proteins | sample MGYA00248635_ERZ508505 | MGnify/ENA primary metagenome ERZ508505 (study PRJEB26176, sample SAMN06267871) | marine metagenome | isolation source: Saanich Inlet, British Columbia, Canada | place: Pacific...
GACACACCAACAAAGATAGTAGTGAACTGCTCAACAGGTGAGCGTGAAATCTTGCCATTGACAGCAGAGGAAATTGCAGAGCGTGAGCAAATGGCCCTAGAGGCTGAGGCAGAACGAGTAGAGCAGGAAGCTATCGAAGCTCAGAAGGCAGATGCACTTGCATCGGCTAACACAAAGCTTGCAGCACTCGGTCTGACCGAGGATGAAATCGCAGCTCTACGAGGCTAACACTGATAGAATAGGTAACTGATGGCAACCATTGACTTCCCAGATAGTCCCACGATTGGCGACACATTCGTAGCTGGCACAAGCTCCTACGAATGGACTGGCACGTCTTGGATTAGCAATAACCTTGAAGCTATCGACTGGGCTGATATAACCAGCAGGCCAGCACCTATCGTAGATGTCCCCGCCTTGGAGACCTACGTAGACGGCCGTATTGAGCTAATCATTGACTCTGCGCCTGACACACTGAACACGCTGAATGAGCTGGCAGCATCGCTTAACGACAACGCTGACTTTGCTGGCACGATGAACACTGCACTTGCTGGCAAGGCTGATACTTCCCACAGCCACGTAATCAGCGATGTCACAAACCTCTCAACAACTTTGGCAACGAAGAAAACTGAGAACAACTACCAGATTGCAGCTGATAACACTCTTGTTACTGGCGGTAGATACTTTGTAGATACAAACGGTACTCGCACCTTGACCTTGCCTGCTTCACCTAGCGTCGGTGATGAGGTTTGGATATTTGACCAGACAAGCTTGGCTGGCACAAACAACATCACAGTCAACAATGGCGGGTCATTGATTAACGGAGTATCCGATACACTTGTTATAGACGTAAATGGCGCAGTTGCAACTCTTGTTTACACTGGCTCAACACTTGGATGGAGAATCTAATGGCGATTAATTTTAGCGAACTCGGTGGCGGTGGTGGCGGAGCTGCCCCAGAGTATAAGTATGTGACTAGCGCTGATACTTTTGTGCCTTACGTTGGAGAAGCTGGCGTTTATACGGTTACCGTATGGAATGAAAACCTTGGGACTACAGCAGTCACTGGGACAGTGGCGTTTACAAACTCTAGTTACGAGACTATTGCTACTGCAACTATTAGCGACATAGACACAGGTAACACTAATGGACTAAGCAAGGGAATCGTAAGGCTAACTGGTGACTGTATTGGCTTCACTACAGACCTTAGTGCAAACTCTTGGATTACCGTTGAATACAATGGGGCTTATTCGGCTGGAACCCCATTGGTAGTCACTACTTATACAACAAGCCAAACCGTTGTTGTCTCAGACGACGCGCTTTTTGTCCTGCTTGGCGGCGGCGGCGGCGGCGGAAGTTGCGTTGGTGAAAGATACAATGGTGGTGGTGGTGGTGGAAGCGGCTACGCAGTTACTGGAACAGTAACTGCTGGTAGCTATGCTTTAGTCGTTGGGTCTGGTGGCTCAGCTAATTCTGATGGTGGGGCATCTACATTTGACGGAAATACTGCCAATGGTGGTGGTGGTGGTGCGACAGGGCAGCCAGCTTCACCTAGTGGCTATGGTGGCGCTGGTGGGTCAGGCGGTGGTGGCGGTGGCAGGTCCTGGGAAACAGGCGGTGTTGGCGGCTTTCAAGGCAGCGATGGGCTGGGCGGTACGAACAATGCGGATGCTGGCGGTGCTGGCAGCGGGACTACAGTAGGAACCTGGTCAGGTGCGGCATCTGCTGGCTCTGGTTCTGGCGGCTTAATTTACGGTGGAGGCCGTGGCGGCAGCGCTAGAGGTGGCAACGGTGGTGGAGGATTTTTGCCTGGTGGCAGCACTGGTTCAACTACTTTTGCTGGAAGCGCTGGTGGCGCTGGCGGTTTGGCGATAATGACAGGAATGCTATAAAATGAGTACTTTTGCGATAGTAGAAAACGATGTAGTTAGCAACACAGTAATCTGCGAAAGCCTAGAAGTTCTTACGTTGCTACTTCCAGACAAGACACTAATTGAAGAAACTGAAGCCACTGGCATTGCCTGGGTTGGCTCAGAGATTATAGGCGGAAAATTCAAGCCGCCACAGCCTTATGAGTCTTGGTCTTTTGATGGCCAGGCATTTGAATGGGAAGCCCCCACTGAAATGCCAGATGATGGACAGGCTTATTACTGGAATGAAGAGCAGCTTAACTGGGTAGTTATAGAACTACCAGAAATCGAGGAAGAAAATGCCTAAGCTATACAACACAGTTACAAAGAAGTACGAGTTTGTCAACGACAGCTACGTAGGTGTTCATCCTTTTGTAGAGGCTGAGCCAACACCAGTTGTTGAGAAAGCCCCAGAGCCAAAGCCAGCTAAGAAGTCTAAGAAGTCTGGCTACAAGGCTGATGCTATTGACGGCGACAGTGATGGCCTAGTACAGGATGGCACGGTATTTCAGCGTGAGGTTGGTACTGAGCTATCAGATGACGAGATTGCGACACGCTTAGAATCTGAATAAGCAATTCTCTGATAGGGTCTTACATAGTAAACCTAAGGAGACAACATGCTTGAAGGATTAACCCCGCCTGAGGACACTAACCTTTGTAAGGTTAGCAAGTTGGCTGCAGATTTGAGCCCTGAAGATAACGCTATCCTTCAGGATGCCCTTGCTGACCATAGATGGTCCACGCTTGCGCTTACCAACGAATTAAACGCCCGAGGTCTTATCATGGGTGAGACTGCCGTCCGCAAACATAGAGCTGGGAAGTGTAAGTGTGCTAGGTGACCTAAAGCCTGAGGCTAAATGGGAGGCAGTGGACCGTGCTAGGCCTGTCATTATCAATGCTCCAAAAAAGCCTACAAACAAGAAGACAAAGCACACGGTGCACATTGCTTTGCCTGACCCGCAAATCGGCTATCGGAATCTTGACGGCAAACTTGACCCTTTTCATGATGAGTCTGCTATGGATATTGCTCTTCAAGTTACCTCTTTTCTTGAGGAAACGGATAGGTTGGATACGGTTATCAATCTGGGTGACTTTCTGGATTTACCGTCGCAAGGGCGCTTTGAGCAGGAAGCGGCTTTTGCTTCAACCACGCAGACAGCCATTGACCGAGGTCACCTGTTTCTGCAGCAACAAAGAGCAGCAGCTGGACCTAAAGCAAAGCTTGTCCTAATCGAGGGTAACCATGACCGTCGCATGGAAAAATTCATAGCGACAAACGCTCTGAGTGCTTTTGGCCTGAAGCGGGCTAACGTCGATGAGCTCCCAGTCATGAGCTTGCCTTTTCTACTCAGATTGGACGAGATTGATGTTGAATACATTGACGCTTACCCAGCTGGAGCTTACTGGCTGACCCCGACGATTAGGGCTATCCATGGAAATAAAGCAAGGTCAAACGGGTCAACCGCAGCAGCCTACACAAATGCCGACCCACACATTAGTACCATCTTCGGGCACGCACATCGTCTTGAAATCCAATCAAGGACAGTCTTTAACCGTGATGAATCTATCAGAAGCGTCGCCGTCAGTCCTGGCTGCCTTTGCCGAGTCGATGGAGCAGTGCCTTCAGTTAATGGAAGCACGCATGTCGATGGCTCACCTGCCAAGTATTTTGAAAACTGGCAACAAGGATTAGCAGTAATCGTTATTGAGAACGATGTTCCTTACGTAGAGCTAATCGAAATCAGGAATGGTGTCGCTTGGTTTAGGGGCAAGAAGTTTACTGCTCCAAAAGCCTCTTAGTTTCTGCAGCTAAAACCTCTTCTGTGGTGGCCTTAGTTTCGCCATCGTGCAGGAACCAATCGGTGCCTCGCTCACCCTTGGGGATAAACGGCTCAGTGTGAGCTGGCCTTGACCCATAACCTGGGTCATTCAAAGCGTGCCAAGTGTTGTGGCAGAAGTCGCAAATGCGATGCATGTTATCTGGAGCATTGTTCATAGTGTTCTTATCAGGCCCGTGGTGCCTGTCTGAGGCTGCTCTACCTATGCAGCCAACAATAGGTACAATCCCACCACCAGCATGCTTAAGACCAGCCCATTCACAAACCATACCAACTTCAATAGGGTACATTTGAGCTGCTCGTTTTCGGCCTGTACTGATTGGGTCTTTGTATTCACTGATGTCTTTGTTGGATTCGTACCCATCGCTGATGTAGCCTGTGTCAGGGCCTTCAATACTTTCGCCTGTTTCAGATACTCCCTCATGCTTTACCTCTCCATTAGCTGTGAACTTGACCTCGCCACCACAGCAACATTCAATTTCATCGTATTGCCAGGTATTGTGACACTCATCATGAAAGCCCGACCTGCAAGAAAAGCAGGGGTCTTCTTTACTGCCAATACTTGTCACGGTCTTCTCCATCAATTGCCAGCTCGTTGACTGAGCCTATCATCTTAGCCACGGTGTCAGCGTTATTGGAACTACCAACCTTCAGCAGCTCCATACCCACGAACATGCTGTAACCAACTGAGCTCGACTCAGTTACCCCAAGGCGAGACTTAATCTCACGATGGAACGTGTTCTGAGGCAATGCCTTCTCACCGTTTGATAGGCAGTACTCTCGATAAGAGTTGTAGACAATAGTCTTTGTAACAGATGCACCATCGGCAAGCAATACCTTTTCATCCAAGAACTTAGCCAAGTGGTCTTCTTCATGACGATATGATTGCGTTGATTCTTTGATTGACTCTGGCTCTGTGATGCCATTCTCTGTAATCCTGACGGCACCGTCGATAATCCACTGCAGAACTCCTGGGCCCTCCTGGCTAACAATTAGCTCAGCCAAGTTCTCTTTACGCTTGCCTGCAGGGATTGTCTTCCTGAAATCAAACTTACGAAGCCTTCTCCAGAAGCCGTCACCACCAGACTTTACCTCTGGCAAGTGGTTCACAGCTAGGAATAGCGTATGTGTTGGCTTGAAGTCAAAGAAGTTCTGGTTCATGAAGCGAGCAGAGAGCATGTCCCCACCAGTCAACATCTTTACCCTAGCCTCGTTGAACCTGCCATCGGGACGGGTTTCTGACGCCACAGCGAAGCGAACACCACGTAGTCGAGCAATCTCGGTTGGGTGTGCGGTGCTACCTGTTTCGAGTAGGAAGTTTTCAGGCATCGTTGCAGCATAATCTCCCAAAATTCTGGAAACGACATCCAAGAGGGTAGATTTACCGTTGGCTCCAGTTCCAACAAGTACTGGGAGTACATGGAATCTAGAGTCCCCGAACAAGGCGGCTCCAAGCAGCTCCTGTAGGTAGGCGATTCTCTCCTCGTCTTCAATAACCTCTGACAAGAACTTGGTCCATAGCGGAGTTGGAACAGCTCCCATAGAAACAGTTGTCTGTCTAGTATTGAGGTCAGTTCGTCTGTCCGCTTCACGAAGCTCTCCAGTTCGGAGATTGACGATGCCCGAAGGAGTAGATAAACCATTGACGTCCGAGTCCAACTCGAAAGCTTGAACCAATACTTCTGGGTCTGTGCCCGCAATAACTGTCGCATTTAAAAGCCTGTCTTTATTGGCTGAAGCCTCAGCCCACTTGAGCTGCTCACCAGCTGCACCTGCCTCTAAGGCAAACTCTGCAGCACCGATGGCAGTTTGGATAATCTTCTTTTCTCTGTCAATTACGTAGTGTGAGCCATCCCAGTACAGCCATCCCATTTCGGGGACAAACTTATAGGTGCCTCGCATGAAATGTATAAGCCTACGAGCATTGGCAGCATCTGTTCGGCCGTATGGACCGAAGCTACCTTGATACACATTCATTAGTTCGTCATCATCGATGTCAGGGTTTACAGACTCGTCGAGTAATGCGGCGCTAGCCTCACCTGCGATAAAATCCTTGTGCTCGTGGTTCCTTAGCTCCTCAGCAAGCTTCTTCTCTGAGAATGACTCGACACGAGCGATGGCCCACTTATTTGATGACCTGAGTTCGCCAGGGTTCTTCTCACGCTTAGGAGGCATTGCCAAGAACTCATCAAACCGCTCAGCCATCTGAGAGATGATTAGCTTGGCACTATCCTCTGTGACACAACCATTACGATGTGCAGAGTTGAGCCTAACAAGCTGTTGCACTAACCAACCGTGCCTCGACTTCGGAGGCTTTACCTCAGGTCGAACTGCACTGAACAATGTCTGCACAAAGCCACAGTCATGCGCTGCATAATTCCATTCGGCGCTCGCAGAGACCTGCTCATAGTCATCAAGTCCAGTGGTAATGCTGGCAAAGCCGTGAGCAATGAGCACATCGCTCAGCTCACTAATGCTAACTGGACGCCAATCGTTTGGTAGGTCAATCGTTACTGCCTTAGGGATGTCCTTGTGATTGAAGCTACCTGGTGCACGGAAGATGCGAGGCAGGTCAAACACCGAGTCAAGCTGGCCACCCTGAGATGCAGCTACCCATCGGCAAAAAGCGCCCCATCTAGCGATGATGGATGCACCTAGCTCTTGGGTGTAGTCCTCTTCTGGGTCAATTGCCCAGTAAGGCTGTAACCCATTACCAGAGTGGACCACGGCGCTGGGGCCCACTCCGATAAGGTCTGTTAGCAGGTCAATCAGTTGGTGAGCGTTCTCAGCCGACTGAATACCTGAGCCCTTGAAGTCAATGTCAATCCATACCGCAGCTAGGTTAGAGATGTCCTCTGCCTTGCTACGGCCTAGTGCAATCGATGGGTTTATTTCGTACCATACGTTGCACTCAAGGTCATTGAGGGCTTCGACAACAGTATCCGCATGACGGACCTGAGTTGCCTTTACTTTGAATCCTTGCTTGGCAGACTGATAGCAGACGTTGAGGTTGTCATCCTCAGCACGGCCTAGTCTCTCTAGCAGTTCTTGAAATGGCTTGGTAATGGCCAATTTATATCCTTTCGGTGATGAGCGGGCTAGGCAGGAAAGAGAGTAACCTGCCTAGCCCTGAGCTGTTTATTAGAAGGTGTCGCCGTCAAGTAACTCTGAGATGAGGTACTTGTTGACTGACATCGCCTCTGCAATCTCGTCAGTGTCAAAGCCAGCGGTACTCAACTTCTTGGCTTTTTCGACCTGTGCAGCTGTTAGCTTACCACCTTTTGCTGCAGCCTTCGCAGGCTTAGCTCCAGTAGTTTCTACAAGTAGTGCATCGACGTCTGGGTTAGAGGTAGCAGGGCCAACCTCGATACCGTATAGCTTGACGTTGTTGTACTTCTTGTTTGAGGCAGGCTTCTCTCCAGTAAAGGAGATTGTGAAGGCCATACCCTTCTCAAGCTTGCTGATTCCCTTGGACTTCATCTCCTGCTTTGCAGCAGAAAGCTTCTGGCCGAATAGGTAGACACGGCGAGTGCCGTCATCCTCGTCCAGGCTTGGGTCCAAGTAATCGGTGGCAAGGGTTACTTCAATCTGCAACTTTGGCTTACCGTCATCCCAGAACTCAGGCTCGCCTGAATCGTAGGAGCGCACCTGTACAGTGCGTAGGTCAGTGATGGTTCCGCTGAAGGAGTCTCCAACCTTTGCATCCTTGAAACTGATGCTAGGGATGGAGCGAGTGCCTAACAAATCGTTAGGGTCGGGTAGCATTTCGGTGTTGATTTCAACCATTTGTTTTTACCTTTTCTTATCTTTTTATGTGTTAGATGAGCGACGAAATGTCGCCATCCTCCTGCTGGTCATACTTCTTGCAGTCCCAGCAGAAGCCTGCTTTGGGTTGCTTAGCGATAACTTTGTCCCAGCCGACTAACTCGGCAGCATCGATAAGCAACTCCAAACTTGCGAGAGATTCCATTGCCAGTGCCTCATCGTAACGAAGCATGACAACCTGAGCCTCCTCTAACTTCTTGTCCCTTGGAAGGAAGGTCAGTGTCACGTGTGAAACATCATAGCCCTTGTTCTTCCAACCCAAACCATACAGCATGGCTTGGACACGGTATTGATTCTTAATCTTACCCCTGGCTGCCTCACTCAAGGCTGTGCTACCAACGACCTTCCAATCGTTGACGATGACAGCCTTGCCGTCGTTGATTACTGCAGCCATGTCGCATGAGCCACCAAGCTCAAGACCTTTGTAGCTGTGCACATGTAGGCGATTCTCTAGCATGTACTCATCAGGCCAGCGCTCAGAGAAACCTTGCTCGAGCTGGTCATGGACTGCCGTCCCTATAAATGGGAACCAAGACCCATCTGGCGTGCGTGGTGTCTCTGCAAGTTTCCTTGCCACGCACTTACGGCAGTCCATTCCAACCTCGGAGATACCAATGATAGTTTGCTTGCTTCGCTCAGTGATGAAGAGTTCGGGGATTCTCAACATCCATTGCTCAGCGGTATCAATGGCTAGCAAGTCGTCAGCTTGGTAGTCCGACTTGTCTACTTCAAGTATTTTGATTGGCATTAGTCATCTTTCAGTGATGCAACTACGTTGCGTTCGAAGTCTATACCTCGAGCCCCATCGAGCATCGAGCGTGTCAGTTTATACCTCTTTGACACCTTGGCCAGGATTGCCTGGTCGATGGTGCCCTTGGCAATCAGATTCCAAATAGTTACGTGGTGCATGTTTGATGCACGGTGAATCCTATCCTCAATCTGCTCAACCCTGTCAGGGTCGTAAGGTGAATCAAACATAATCAGGTCATCTGCAGCATCGAGCGTAATGCCGACACCCATCTGCCCTGACAGTAGGATTACCCTGGTATCGCTGGATAGGTTCTGGAAGTCTTCCTGAATCCGAGCCCTATCCTTCTCAGGTGTTGCACCATCAAGCACAACCGCCTTGACACCAAACTTCTCGAGCTCTGTCTTCAGCCAATGCAACACCTTGCTGAACTGGCTAGCAATGACAACCTTGCCTTCGAGTGAGCTGTCCATGTATCCACGTGAATCAAGCCACTCAAGTAGCCACTGCAGCTTAGCCGAGTCACCACCAATTAGTGGGGTTGTCTCACCATCCTCATTGGTCCACCATCGGCAGTCAGCTATCTGTCTTGCACGGATAGCAAACACCATTGGCTCAAGAGCCTTCTCTTGCTCGAACTTCATCTCCCAATAATCTTTGAGCTGCCTGTCCGTCAATTTGATTTCGACATCGATGTATTGCTTTGGAGGCAACTGAGTGAGCACCTCATTCTTTGTGCGCCTGAGCATCATCTCAGCATCTTTTTCCATCCAGGCGGCCTCTGACTTCAAGGCCCCAACCATCTTGACTGTGCGATTGGCGGCAACCTTCTGCTCATACATGTGAAAGTTCTTCTCAAGCCAATCCCAGCGATTGATAGTTGTGTTGTATGGGTCGAGGAACAACCAAGTGCCATACCTGTTCTCAAGCTTGCCCCTGTCAGGCGTGCCAGAGATGGCGACACGGATACATTCTTCTGTGCGCTTGAGCACCTCAAGGCCACGCCAGAAACGTGTGCGCTTACGGTGGTCACGGATAGGCAAGACCATGTGCGACTCATCGATGACGATTGCATCAAAGGTCACCATTGGTAGCGTGCTGACACGATTCTTGTTGTTATCCATCAGGTCAATAGCATTGTGGTTGGCTACGACAATGTTGCATAGCCCAGTAAGCCCCACCTCGATGGCATCACGCTTCTCATGCACTGAGCCCTTGCTTATGTCGATTAGGTTGTAATCGTAGTAAGGCTGGACAAATTGCTCGATGCTTTTTACCCAAGCAGTCTGTGCATTGATTAGTGGTGTGATAATCAGAATGTTTTTGCCAAGGCCATACATACCAAGCAGTTCAAGCCCACTCAATACTTCGAGTGTCTTGCCTAGCCCAGGCTGGTCAGCCAGTAGTAGCTGGCGCTGTTCAGCTATGCGCTTGGCAGCATCCTTCTGATAATCAAACAGAATCTCGTTATAGATTGTCTTCGGGTTCGTCATCACATTTGCAATCTGGTTCGTAGCAAATGATGCAATACTCTTCTTCAACATCTGCGGGGTGGTGTAGGTCCCAGTCATAGTAGTCACTTTCGATACTCATTTCGGTTGTCTCGTTTCTAGTTTTCTATTATTTGAACGATGCGTTGCAGCATCTCCACATCTAACTCCATAGCCAATACTGCATCACTTAGCAGGTCAGTGACTATGCCGTCTATTGCTTCGTCGGCTCCTTGATACAAGCCTTGGCTGAGTCCCACCTCGTGCCATTCAAGGCACAAGGTGTCGACATCAGTGCCGAGTATTTTACTCGCTAGCTTCTTGCGGAATCCCATTGCAGTTACTCTCTCTACAAGCGCCTACTCGAAGACCGCAAACGTTACATAGCGGTAGCTCCTGGTCGGAGATAAAGATTGCTTTACCTGCCGTGGGGTGTATCCATACGAAAGCCATTAGTGAATGTTCAACCTTGTCTTGTCGGTGCGCTTGTATAGCTCAGGATAGTCGACAATAGCGAACATCTCTTTTACGACATCGGTTTTCACCGAGGTTTCTCTCCAGCGTGAGATGCTTGCAACCTTGGCACCGTTGACTAGGAACTCATCCTTGTCAGCGATTGCATCCCGAAGGATTGCCTTGATTTCATCCTCACGTGCCTTTAGGAACTTGATGTCATCCTGAACCTTTGATAGCTCAGCCATAATCTCATTGGCAAGGATAGGGTCGTTAGCTTCAACGGCCTTGTTGTTGACCTTAGTGGCCTTAGCCTTACCAGTAATCAATACTGACTTGGCCTCTGATACTAGCTCTTCGTGCGTTTTCATTATTCTCCTTTATCGGTTATTACTTTGAGTAACTGTGCCTCTGTGACAAAGCTACTACTGGTCACTGACATTTTATCTTCTGTCAGGTGATACATCTTACCCATCTTGCTTGGCACGATGTGTATTTGTTTTCCATTCGTTGCGAAAACGTAACCATCGAGCATCCCAGTGCCTGAGTTTTCCCAGCCATTGCCCTTGAGCTCAGCCTGAAGGAAGTTAGAAAGTCGTTTCATCGTTGACTCCTCTTAGCTCTGCAACCCAAGAATCCATAGGTGCATCGGTGGTAAAGCGTTCAACTGCATCAGCCTCGATGCCCCACTTGGATGTGAGGTCGTGCCATACATAGTAGTTACCGCCGTTATCTCCGTTACTCCATACCTCGAAGACTATGTGGCCGTCATCATTGATAACATCGCCACCCCAGCCGTCGTCGTTAGGGTCACCGAGCGGTTGATTGTCCTCGTATCTATAAGCCAATGAAAGCCCCTGTGAAAATGTAGCCGAACATAAAGCCGAGACATACTATCAAAACGATGCCTAATAAACTTGTCTTGTGCTTTATTATGTGCTTTACTAATTGGTGCAAGGGTGGTTCTTTGTGTCCGTTGATTTTCATTACGGTCTCCTTTCGGTGAGAAGGGGCAAGTCTTATAGGGCTTGCCCCTTTTCTTTTTACTGTAATTCGTCCATACCATCTTCGGTAAGTTGGAACATCCTAATGCCTAGCTCTGCTGAGCGTTTGGCAACAACATCCAAGAACACACGTTCCTCTATGCGCTTGACGCTGTTGGTGCGGTCAGCTATTGACTTAGCTACTGCAATCTTCTCGCTGTCCGACGCTTGGTCGAGCTGGTCAAAGTCTTTAGCTGTCCAGTAGTGGGCATCAAAGATAGTTACAGGCGATGTGCCCCACGAGCCATCTTCTGCTATCCATAGTGGAGTAGCGCCATTGCTACCCATAACTACCTTGCCGTTGTCTGTGCTGTGGTATAGCTCAATCATTGTTATGCCTTTCTCATTAGTTGTTCGACGTAATCAAGCAGGGCTCGTATCTCACGAGTCACATCGTATTTGCCAGCGTGCTTGCCTGGCTTAGTCGGTGCTGAGGGCTTGGCGTGCTTGGGCATTGATTCTCTTCTCTCTTTGTAGTTCGTTTAGTAATTCAAGGTCACCGATAAACTCTAGGACAATCGAGTGACAAGTAAAGTAATGGTCATCATCATCAGTCAGGACATACAGGCCAGTAAGCATTGAATCAAAGCAAATTGCCTTGACTGTGTCGTAGCGAATTGTTTCGCCATCGAACTTTATGCCATCAAGGGTGTGCAGGTCTTGCTCAGCCCAAGTGCCTTCGCCTTCTCTTAGCCGTGCGAATACCATCAGATGCTCATTTCCATCGGGACATCAAGCTCTTGCACTACTAGCTCAACATCACAATCAACACAGGTCAGGTAAAACTCGTGCACTAGGCCGTGCTTGTCGGTAACTCTACCGATAGCCATTTCGTGTGCATAGTGTGGTTGTAGGTCAAGCATCGCTAACCTCCTTCAAGCCAACAAGTCCAATTTCATCGCCTTGTAGCTTTATCTGGACATTGGGCAAGTCTTCGATAGATAGTTGATAATCTTCAACTCTGCTCAATAGATACTCGGCTTGCTTCTCATCCTCAGCCTCGAACCATAGCTTGCCATAGTCGCCAGTCTGGTAATAGGTCATAAATGTTTTCATTACAGTCTCTCTTTCGGTTAGTCGGTTTCTAGTTTGCTTTTAGAGTTCAGTATCTTTAGTGCTTTGTCATACAGCAATCTATCTCTGTCTACTGTCCATTTTTCTTTTTCTGTATCCCAGTAGCCTTGCCAAGCGTCAAACTTAGCTTCGTATACATCGTCATCTATGTAGATTTTGTCAGTGTCAACATCTACTGCTATTACAAAATGAACTTCTCTGCTCATTACGGTCTCTCTTTCGGTTAGTCGGTTTTCAGTGGTGGCACATCACCGACGGGAAGATTCATAACCTCTTCATCGGTGACATCGATTGAGTTCACTTGGGCGAACCCTTTGCGAACTCCATAAGTCCAGATTTTCCAAAATGCATCTGGGTCAGTGGATTTCATACTTGCGTTAGGTGTTTTGAACTCAGCAACATCGACCCCACGTTCGAGCGCCAGTAGGCGCTTGCCTTCGGTGTGGATGAACTGAGTCCCGTTATCAATGCCAGACTGTTCGATTAGCCAAGTAGCCATCGATGTCCAACTGTTGCGGGTGGTTATCTTAGCTAACTTAGCTAACCCATCACGTTTCTCAGGATTACTTGCTAGCACATCATTCAGGGGCACTAGCTTGTCAATGTCTCCCTTGACGTATTCAGGGGTAACTGCGCCGTTCTTTTCTAGCCAAGCCTCGATAACTGCCTTGCGGTATTTCACTGTGCCACCGATTTTCAGGTAGCCAAAAGGCATTGATTCTTGGCGACTAGGTAAGCGCCAATTTCGTAGCTGATTGATGGTCAAGCCAGTCATTGCGGATACCTCTCGGGAGTCTAAAAGCTCTCCATAGAGTGGGTCAAATTGTGTCATTTTTGGGTGATTCTCCGTTTCTGTTGTCGTTTCTGAGTAGGGTGATGAACTGAGTAGCTCACCTACTCACCCTACTCAGCTTTTTTGGGATTTTCTTGGCTGTTACCAAAAAGTTATCAAAAATGGCTGAAAAAGGCTCATTTGAGTAGGTTAGCTGTGGATAACCCTGTGGATAACTTACTTTTATTGAGGTCTTAAGAAACAAGCTACTCATTACTATCCTACTCGTGAGTAGCTTAGTAGTGAGTAGGTTGTAAATAGGTTAGTCAATTTATAGAGTTATCCACAGGCTACGTTTTTACCTGTGGATAACTTTTATTTCAGGGCTTCCACAGCCTGGGCAGTATTTAGTTATTACGTTGCTTGAGCGGTATTTACATTCGGTGCAAATCACTTAGCTTGCCTTTCTATTCGGGGCGGGTTGCAAGTGAGGTGGCATAGATAGCCTGTTGTGCAAATCAGACAAGGTTTGTCTCTCTTTCTTGAGTCTGCGTTGCTTAGGGGTATCTTCACCTATCTCTGCTATGTCGATGTCAATACGCCAGATAGCGTGGATAAGGGCGTTGTATTCGGCTTGTGTAATCATTCGGTCATACCTCCTAGGTAGTTCATTGTGTTGATAATTGCGGCATAATACCCCGCTTCGAATTGGTCTGTCGTATCCTCGACGCTTGCTAACTCATCGGCTAGCCATTGGGTCAGGTCAAGCATTGGTTGCCTCCATCTTTTCGGCTATTACATTGTAAATAAGTTGGTATCGGTCTTCGTAATAGTTGAGTAGGTCAATTTGCATTAGGGTAGTTATGCCAGCAGAGCCGTCAGTTCCCAAGTCTTGCCAAGAGTCAGTGAACTCGCTAGGCATTTCTTGCCAGTCTTCGATTATCTCGCCGTAGTAGATAGGGACGGCAGAATCGGCAAACTCGCGCAATAGGTCTTCGGGGTATTGGTTGCTAGCGAACTGCTCCCAATTATCGATTAGTTCTTGTCTAATGTCGAGATAATTCATTCTCATTTTGTTGTCTCCTTTTGGTTGGTTTGGTTAGTTTTGGTTAGTTGGGGTCAGTCTGGCTAATCGCCAGAACCGCCTAAAATGTCGCCATTGACTTGAACATAACTCTTTGTCTCTGTCCAACCCTTGGGTTTTATGGCGTGGTATCCGTAGTGAACTTCACGCCCTTTTAGTTCGTTATGGCGTGCCTGATTCCATAAATAGCGCTGATAGTCGGCTGTTCCATAAAAAGTAAAATCATTATCTTTTAAGTTTTCGTAGGCGCTGTCCATTTCGGTTAGGAATTGCCCCAAGGACTCGTATCCGTATTTCATTCTGTCTCCTATCGGTTGGTATGAGTAGCTTATCAGATGAGTTGTTGAGTATGTCAAGCTAGTTTTGATAACAAATTGGTAACACTGTTTGGGCTAGCCCGCCCGCCTCTCAAACTCACAATTTTTAGTTTTGGTGGCACAAGTAGTGTCTAGCAAAAATGTATGGTTTGCAATGCCAAACACTGCCTGTGCCAATAGCTAAGCACAGCACGACACATCACATAATCCATCCGTCCTCAGTTCTATTCGAGGCAAAAAAACCCCGCTAGCACTGGGGGGAGTGCTAGCGGGGAGTCTTTACAAGCCCCAAGCCCGCTTTACAATGTTGGCGTGCTTGCTAGTGGTAACGCTGTAATCATAGGCGGTTGGGTAAACTCCGCCATTTTGCAAGAACGGAGGGGTGTCCGCAATCGCCACGCCATACGAACGCACCACATACAACAAGGTATCGCCGTCTTCGATAGCCCCGCTTAGGTTGCCAGCGTTGAAAGGCGCACGCATTGCGATGGCGGTTTCTGCTTCTTTGAGGGTCATTTTTGCTCCTTTGTTTGGTTGATAAGGCAAATCTACGGCAACACGACACATCACATAATCCATCCGTCCTCAGTTCTAGGCAGTTTGAAACGGGCATAGTGATTGAGCCTTTTTACGCCATGCTCAGGGCGGTTGAGGAGCAACTCTACATTCTGGTGAAAACTTTCATGATTACGTAGGTGGTGAGGATGAGGGTTGGGATGAGGATGAAAACGTCTGGAATATTTCCGAAGATGTACATTGCTAGGCCTTTCAGTTGGTTGGATGGTGAGCAGTTTAGAGGCTTGCTCAGGCCTTGGGGGTCTAGCGCTCGCTGATGTCCCAATCAGCGGTGCGCCATCCAGTGTCCAGGTTGTGACTGCTGGAGGTCGGGTCTGAGAAGTCCAGGTCGACATCTGAGACCTCTTCGCCGTACTTGAGAGTTACAGTGCCGTGCCACTCTGCGGTGATGACAACGTCGATTTCACGGTCCATCTCCCATCCAAGGGCCTCGATTACCTCGCTGAACGTGTCCATGGTGCCAGCAGGGTCGGTGTCGCCTTCAAGGACGTCGGCAAATGCCCTCTGAGCCTTGTCGATGCTGGTGGCTAGCTGGTCGTGAAGGTCCATGTAGCTATTTCTTGAGTAGGTGATACTTGCGATGTCGGCATTGGCCTTGTTGAGCTCAATCGTTAGATTGATTACCTGCTCTTCTGGTGTGATGCTGTTGGTGCGGTTGAGAAACTGGTCGACGCCTGATTCAGGGTTACCGTTGAAGTTATTCTCTGACATTGTGATGCTCCTTAGTTTTTTGCCTACCCCCCTAGGGGGGGCCAGTAGGGATGACCCCTGCTGACAAGAACAACTTTGCCAGCTTTGATGTTGTGACACTTTCTATCCGTCCCCTGTATATATAGCTAACCTCCTGGAAATATTGAATTTGCAGTACCTGTCTATCATCTATGCCTGCTATGCTTATCCAATGGCAAGAATTGCAGACCACCCACTTCGGATAGCGAGGCTGCGTGCAGGCATCTCGCAGGAGCAGTTAGCTAAGCGTGCAGGGGTTCAACGCTCGGCAGTATCAGCGATAGAAGATGGAAGAACTAAGAAACCCACTACCCGCTTAATCGGAAAGCTTTCCAGCATCTTGGACATCCCCGAATCTGAGCTGTATGGCGAGATAGAAGCCTGGCTTGAGCGACCCATCACGGCCCCGCTTAGACCTAGCGCAATCAACTTGATGGTGATACCGCCGTACCTTCTCGGCCAGTATTACAAGTCATTTCAATCATGGCGGTCAGAGATAGCTCCGACGGCTACAGCTCTAGCGTCGATGCTTCGCATCAACCCTGCGACCATACGTGATTATGAATCTGGCAAACTCCAAACATTGCCCGACTCGTTGGCACGGCAGATGCTGAAAGCTTTTGAAGCGCATGGCTTTACACCTGAATACTTGGCTGCGCTGGAGGCATTACCTCGCTCATGACAGATGACCTAGACCTATCGAAGTTTGACTTACCTGAAGATAGTCCGAAGCCCACTAAGGAGCAAAAGCTATTTGAACAGGTGTTGGCAGCAGCGATTGCAGCGGACAGGCAGGGCTTGTTTCTTGAGGTGCAGACTGTTATCGACCAGGACTCGAAGCTAACTAAAGAACAGGTCGAGACTGTATGGCCTAGCGCTAAATTTCAGAAAGCTTTGGAGACTCGTGGTATTAGCACCACTAAGAATCCGAACCTGACACTGCGGCAGGAAATGTATCTACAGGCTTATCTGAACCCGATGAACTTGAAGACCCCGCAGGTCTTAGCTAAGCAGATGAAGATTAGCGCAGTTGAGCTTGATGGCTGGATGCGGCAAAAAGAGTTTGCAAAGGCAATGAGCGCTAAGGCTCAGGACAATCTTGACAAGTTTATCCCGATGGCAGACCAAGCTTTGGGACAGCTTGTGCAGTCTGGCGACATGAAGGCGATTACCTTCTTGAACCAGTTGACTGGCAGGTTTGACCCCAATAGGCAAGGCGCTATCGACATCACTAGCATCATGATGCAGGTGCAAGACGTCATCCTTCGCCATGTGAGGGAGCCAGAAGTAAAGCGAAACATTGCCAGGGAACTTATAGCAATTGCTAATGGACAAAGCCCATTAGCTGCGATTAGTGAGCCAGTTAGTGATACAATTGAGGTTGAGGCGGAAGTAATCGACGTACCTAGCGAATAGGCTATAAATGGCATATACAACAACAACCCGCCTGGGAATCAAGAAGGCCGTACCTGGCACAGCTCAAGCATTTGAGACCGCAGTTTTCAACGAAAGCTGGGATAAGGTCGATGCAGAGTTCGTAGTCAACGATGGTCGCCTAGATGCGATGGACACGCTAAACACTACGCAGGATTCCCGCCTAACATCTGTCGAAGGTGTAAACACCACGCAGAACGGTCGCTTAGATGCAATCGAGACGCTAAACACAACTCAGAACTCAAGGCTTACTACAGCCGAGGCTGACATCGATGCAATCGAAACTCTCAACACCACTCAGAACTCTAGGCTTACAGCCGTTGAGGGTGTAAACACCACTCAGAACACAAGACTTACCTCGCTAGAAGGCATCAACGCTGGCACTCGCTTGACTGCGGTCGAGGGTGTGAATACAACGCAAACTAGCCGTCTAGATGCGATGGACACTCTAAACAGCACTCAGAACACAAGGCTGACTTCTGTAGAGGGAATCAATACCACTCAGAACACAAGGCTTACAACGCTTGAGGGTTACAACGCTAACACTCGCCTGAGCACACTTGAAAGCTACAACACAAACAGCAGGCTAAACACCATCGAGGGTTACAACCTAAACGGTAGGGTCACAACGCTTGAGACTAACTTCGATGCTTATGACACTCGCATTACTTCTCTGGAGACATTCATCGATGGTGGAACTCCGTAATGTCAGAGGAAACACAACCTCACGTCAGGGTAACGCTACAAACAATCTACGACAAGCAGCTCGACAACGAAAGGCTTCTCGTCAGAACCTTAGAGCGCCTAGACGGCTTGGCAGATGTGCCAGACAGGCTGAGGCTAGTAGAGCAAACACAGGCGAGCACAGCATGGGTCCCGAAGCTCGTTATGGCAGCGCTTACGTCTGGCATAGCTGGCTTGGCAGTGGCATTATTTGGGCTGGTGACTAGCTAATGGCAAAGTTTATGATGCCGTTCCCAGACAATAAGATTACTGGGCATTTTGGCAAAGTTCGCACAATTAGAGGTAAGAAGACTAACCCGCACCGTGGAACTGACTGGGCGATGCCAAGAGGCACTCCAATCCCAGCGGTATCTGCAGGAACTGTAAAACTTGTGCAGTACAGCAAAGTGCTTGGTTGGGTTTTGGTGCAGACTGTTTACGGCAAAGACCGCAAGACCAAATATGTTGGATACTGTCACATGAAGGTCAAGCCGACCTTCAAAGTTGGCGATAAGCTCAAAATGGGCCAGACAATCGGAAAAGTGGACACAGAAGGCTATTCAACTGGCCCTCATTTGCATGCCACCCTCTCTACGACCGTCAAAGGCGTTTTCTACGGCAAAGTGTACGATTTGTACAAATACCTATCAGAGAACATTGAAAAGCCCTCAGAATCGCTCTCAGAGCCTAAAAAAATTGAAAAAGCCCCGAAAATCGTATATGCGTGCCCGCACTGCAAGAAGGAACTTAAATGAACATCAAATCAATCAGTAAAAGAACAATTGCTTATGTAATACTAAAAGTTTCCGCTACTCTAGGTGGAGGCTTCGTAGTTGGAGTTGAAGTTTGGCAAGCAGCTGCAGTTGCGGCTTTTGTCGGAGTAATGGAAGTTGCTGAGGAAATCAGCCGTGCATATGTAGTTGACGGCGATGTTTCTGATGCAGATGTAAACGAAATCTTTGGAGGCTTCTCGGCCGATGAAGACCCAGAGCTAGGAAAGTAATAATGCCAAACGTAAACGGTAAGAAGTACGCTTACACCCCAAAGGGTATGAAAGCAGCAGACAAGGCAGCCAAGAAGGCCGCACTAAAAACCATGATGGATAAAAAGAAGTACTAATGGAAGGCATCGAGGCAGCCGTAGGGCGCATGAAGAATACTGAGCTTTACACTAAGCTCAGTAAGCCCGAGCAGGCTTTTCACGATGCCCTATGTGATGTAGCAGAAGAGCACGGCAAGTTCGGTGCTGAGAAGTCTGCAGGCATCTATCCAAATTATGAGTCACCTTCTGAAAACGAAGATGCTTCAAAGGGAGTCAAGTGCGGTAACTGCAGCTTCTACATGGGCGAAGGTAACTGCAAGATTATTGCCCAGAAGGTCGAAGCTAATGGCATCTGCAGGCTTGCTGCAATCCCAGATGGTTACGTCAAAATGGGCTCAGATGAATAAGCCAGTTTGGGAAACACCTAATCCTAATAAGAAGTCTGCCAAAATGAGTGCAGGCAAGGTTGCATCAGCCAAGGCTAGGGCTAAGGCTGCTGGTAGAAAATATCCAAATTTAGTAGATAATATGTGGGCAAAGAAAAATGGCTAGTTCAGCATGGCAGCGCAAAGAGGGCAAGAACCCCTCTGGCGGACTAAATGAAAAAGGTCGCAAGTCTTATGAGAAGGAAAACCCTGGCTCGGACTTGAAGGCACCAGTTAAAGCTGGCAACAACCCGAGGCGTTCTTCATTCTTGGCCCGCATGGGAAACATGCCTGGCCCTGAGCGTGATTCAAAAGGTGAGCCTACTCGGCTTCTAAAGTCTCTTAATGCCTGGGGTGCATCCTCAAAGGCAGATGCTAAGAAGAAAGCTCTTCAGATTCAGCGGGCTCGGAAGTCTCAGAAGTAAAGTCAGTTAGCAGTATCTGCACGCTAGGGCAGGGATAGTGCACTACTCCATCCGCAAGCGCTGAGCAGTGGGCACAAGCGAAGATGTTCTCATCATCGTAAGTTACCTCTTCCTGGGCATGCAATTCGTAAAGCGCATTTAGCGAAACATACATCGCAAGTGATGTCTGCTTTAGTGTTTCTAGTTCCGTCTCATCCATTATCTAACTCCAACTTGTTTTAGTAGTTCAAGAATTTGTTCCTTGTTTAGCCCTTCGGCAATCTTCTGGTCTACAAATTCTTGAATTTCCTGAGCGTTTTCCGCTTCTATTTTTTCGTCCTTAGCCTTTACTCTACTACCGTATTGGCTTTCACCAAGCTTAACATTGATAGGTCTGTAAATATCTACAGAGCGCATACCAGAGAAGCTGTTCTCCAGTAGACGCTGCCTGTCTGCAGGTGTAAGCGGGTTGGTGGTATCTGGGTTGCGGTACCTGAATGGAGTGTACACTCCAAGACCAGTTAGCAAGCTCATGAATCCAAGGTTGCTTAGTGCAGCATCTGCAAACTCAGCTCCAGTTGCAGCGCCAGCTCTTTCATTGAACAGCGCATCGGCAATTGGTTTACCAATAATGTTCATTGAGCCACCGATAACATCAGCGAACTGGCCACCCATTTGTAGCAAGTTCTCATCTATTGACTTAGATGGGTCTACATAAATCTTCCAGAAGTCTAGAACGTCTAATGGAAGGAATGGAGGCCTGTATGTACGAGGGCCTTGCTCGTTCATAGCGTTTGGTCCATAGACAGAGTACGCAATGTAGTCAGGTAGAACGTTCTGACTTTCGAACGGCACTGCGGCACTCTGTGGGTCAAAGCCTTGCATCACTGAGTAGTTGTACATCAGCTTTGGAACCCCAAGCATTGTGCCCGTGTGGTTTACTGCCATGTCAATCATTGCGCTGTGTGCTACACGTAGCCAGGTGTAGTAGGTAAAGACTAGACGACCCCACTTGCGCTCAGAAGAGCCAAGGCTTTGTATCGTTGGGTGGTACAGGTTGATGTCCTTGAGGATAGCGTTCATCATCTCGTCGTAGCTACCCCATGGGCGGCTACGTGCAATCTTCATTGCATGTGCTGCACGGATACCATTTGAGTAAGCAGCCGTGAAGTCAGAGAAGCCCTTCATCGTGTTTCTACCGCCACGCTTTATAGTGCTCCAGGTCCTGCTAAGACTTTCTTGCTGAGCCTTGGTTGCACCTTGGTATGCCAAGTCCCCAGCGAATCCCTGGATATCGGCCTGCACGAAACCAGGCACCATAATACCGCTGTCTGCAAAGTCTTGAGATAGCTTGTCTAGCGAGATGTTTTGAGTGGTTGGCTTACCGTTCTTGTAGAACACAAGCGGTATCTCATCGCCAGCTTGCATTGTCGGCATTACGGCACCAGGTGTATCCCTGAGAGCGCCTGCCATACGTGCAGCCTTTGCCTCGAAGTCCTTGCCCCACTTGCCCCAGTCTGCAGCAGCATTTACTTGAGTAAAGCGGCCAGATATACGGAAGCCATCCATAACGTCAACTGGCTTGTTTAGGCCAGCAATCATGGCTGTAGTCATATCGCCAAAGATGTTTGTCATGTGGTGCCGAGGCATTAGCGTAGTCTGAGTGAACTTGATTACACCCATAACCCGCATTGCGTTCTGTATAAAGGTAGGCAGGGTCTTGCTGTCATACATGTTGTTGTATTCACGGAATACAGAGCCCATCTGGTCTGCAATCGCAGGATGGAACAAGCCACCGTCTTCAGCATCAGGTAGGAACCTAGCTATGTTCTGCTTGCCTACAGCCTCGATGGATACCCAGCCATCTTTGATGGCCTCCTCCACTGTATTGAAGTGAGCCTTCCAACCAAACTGGCTGGTAGCGTTTAGGGCTATGCCCTTCTCCATCTTCACCATCTGGACGGCTTCCATCATTCTTGTGAAAGCAAGCAATGGATTTAGTTCCGTGTTCTTAGTAAAAGCGTCACGCTTTTGCATCCAAGCAGCTGCTTTATCAGTGCCCTTTAGCGCTTCTGGTATTTTACCGAAAGGTAGTTGCTGGAATAGAGAGTCAACAAGCTCCTCTGGGGTTTTGCCATTTAGCTCGGCAGGGCTTGGGAAGCCATCGTCGGCTTTGATGCCGAAGCGTGTAAACATCTCACCAAGAGCTTGACCGTCGATACCTTCTGTAACTAGCACTGAGCTAGCGTGACTACGGAAGACAACATTGATAAACGCATCCATATCCTTGGCAAGACCCTGCATAGCTTCAGATGCATCGTCAGCAAGTGGCGCTCCATCACGCAAAGAAGCCCATACAATGTCCATGTCATCGGCGCTAACTGACCTACCGTAGTTACGTGCTAGAGCATCAAGAGCTTCGGCAAACTCGGAAGTCTGAGTAATTGTGCTGTTTTCTGCACGCTTTAGGATGCCGCCGACATCTTGCCTGCCTGAACTACCTGACCAGCGCTCTGCAAACTGCTCCATCTTTACTAGCCTGCGGTCTTTTTTGCTTACAGGGGTGTCTGGTCTTAGTCCTGGCCTATAAGTTTCGTTAAACTCAACATCGTTCTTTGGTAGGTTGTCTTTGTAGTTTGAAGCCACCTTGCGAGTTTTGATTGTCGTAGCTTCTTTTAGCCCACGTGCAATCATGTTCTGAGTAACGTTTGTCATTGCCTCGTTAGGAGGCAGGGTCTCAACGTTAGCTCTACCAGCCTCTACCTCGTCAGCAATGTTTCTTGAAGTGTCATCAATAATTGATGTGTGCTTTTCAATTTGAGCGTTAGTGGTTGCTTTTCTGTGCTTTTTTAGGAACTTGGCTTTTTCGGACTTGGTTAGGATGCGATGCGGTGGAATTGTTGGCTTTGCATCTGCAAGGAAGGCCGCACGGTCTTCTACGCCTCGTTTGCCAGCAATGTACATTGTGTGTGCTGCCTGGGCGTTCTTTACTGCACGGTCACGGTTGTACTTAGCAGCGATGACCCATTCGCCATCTTCGTAGTAACGAGGCTCAATCCAGTTGTTCCAAGCCTTGTCACGAGCGTTGTTTAGCTTGTTCTGAAGCTTGGCCTGAGTCTTTTCCCATTCCTTGATTAGGGCAGGGTCATCTAGGCGCTCAACTTCTGAGAGCTTGCTCATGTGTGTGCCGTACATCGACTCTATCTCTGAGAGCTCTGACTGGGCGGCATCCTTGGCTGCAGGCTTAGGAGGCTTCATGCCCTCACGTCCTGGAGGTGCCGCAGGCAGGTCAGCGTAGCGGTAGTAGCGAGTAGTAGCCTCACGGAATAGCTTGACCTCTTCGTTGCGAAGTAGGTCCCAGAAGTCCTGGGCTTTTTTGGTCAAGCTATTGTTGAGTGAGCTTGGTGGGATAGCCTTGCCACCATTTAGGAAAAGCATGGCAGAAGCACGGAACATTGACTCAGCAATTGGTCCGCCTTCTAAGCGCATGATGTCAGATGCAATTACGAACTTGCGGAAGTACTGACGGACAGCATCCATTCGTGCAGCTTCGGTGATGTCGTTGGTTAGGTGCATCGTGACAAAAGCTTCGTCAAGAATATCGAATAGGTCGTTGTTGAATGTGTCTGACTTCTCCACAAAGTCTTTTACGACTGAAGCTGCACTGTCTAGGTGAACTGCCTTTAGCTCGGCAACTACTTCTGGGTTAGTTAGAACCTCAGCTAGCTCGTCGGCAGTCTCCTTGAAAATCTCAGAGCGTCTAGGGGTAACGCTGCCCCTGTCTTGGAAGCGGTTGTTGATTCGTGCGGCTATCTCAGCTACATCAAATGGCTCGCCAGCGGCATCCATTTCGATTACTCTACGTGCAGCATCTCCGAGGCTTATCCAATCACCAGAGTTCACAGCCTTGTCTTTTACGCTTGCTGGGAAGAAGCGCTTGATTAGAGAATCTTCTCCGCCACTCTTACGAATTACACCAAGAATTGAGCCCATTGGTAGGTAGACAGTGTGCTTGTTTGCGAGCGCCGAGAAGTTTGGAGTGCTCTTAGTTTCTTTTGCCTTAGCTAACTCTGCAGCGTATGACTTTTGGAAAGTGGCATCGTTGCGGTTTTTAGTCCGTGAGAACCTGAAGCCAAGCGATACTGCAAGGTCATTTGCAGCATCTAGATTTGTCTGTAGGTAGTCAAGCTTTTCAACACCAGTTCTTGACTTGCCTGCCTTGCTTAGTCTTGCTGTCTGCTTACTTAGCAAAGATGCAATTACTTTTTGCTCACCAGACTGTTGGATTTGCTTGGCAAGCATAGCCCTGGAGTTGTCTGCATACGGCTTACCATTCATGTACACGTAGTCATCAAGCGTGCTAAGTGTTAGCTCAGCGCCAGATTCCTCCATGATGGAGTGCTTGAAAGAGATTAGGCCTTCTGCCTTTTGTCCCTCTTTCTTTGGCAACATAAACATACGGCCAAGTGAGTCTGCGGCATCTTGCCTAACTGCAGCGCTGTAACCAGAGAAAGCTTTTGCTGAGTTTTGCTTTGTTTGGCTCAGCTGCAGGTTCTGCGCTGCAGAAGGGTTTGAGCCCTCTAGAACCTTAATGATTGAAATGATGTCAGATGAGTAAGAGATGTTTGCATGCTTTAGAAGCATCTCTTCATCGCCAGCTAGAGCCAGACGACGCTCAGCCATGCGGATAGAGTCCACACCGCCACCACGAGTGAATACTCTGCGAAGGAAGGCATTGCCAGGCTCAGCCGAAGCTTGCTCAAGCTTAGAGATTATTGCACCATCTGGGTCGATTAGTTTGAAAATTTGCTCTAGGGCATCCTGGCTCACATCGTCACCACGGTTAAGGCCAGTTATCAGGTCTTCGTAGCTCTGGTAGTCAACTTCATCGCTATTGTCAGATAGGTCTGCAACTATAGAGTTAGCCTTTTTCTGGTTGGCTGGGGTTGACTCATCTAGCACGCCAGTCTTTCTTATAGCGTTTGCAGCCTTTTCTCCAGCTGCAGCAACCAGGGCTTGGTACTTACCCTCTGCAGAGTAAGCAGGCACTATCTTGCCAGACTTGAGTGACAGCGCACGCTTTACGATGGTTTCATCTAGGTAGTTCAATAACTGGTTCTCTAGCGTGCTACCGTCAACACCTTCAAGGGCCTTGGTGATAGCCAGGGCGTTGCCCTTTGCCTGCTTCAAAGCTTCACCGAATTGGACTGTACCCTTTGAGTATGTTATAGGTGCGGTCTGAATCAAGTCTGCAAGTTGAATTCCAAACTTGTCGGTCTTTCGTCCGTTCAGGGATTCAAACATTGTCGATGCGGGGATATCACCGTCAACAAAAGCCTTTACTTGCTTTAGCACGGCATCTGGCACGTTTACCAAGAATCGGTCTAGCTTGCCCTGCTCGTCACCTAGAATTCTTGTGACCTTGTTCTTCAGGTTGGAATCTAGCGCTGCTCTCCATCCGCTAGTCTTGACAGCGATTTCGTCAAGGTTCTTTAGAACTGACTTGAGAGCTGAGGCTTCCTTCTTTGCAGGAGCTTTTAGCAATTCTTTTACAGTAGGGGCAGGTGGTGCTACGTCAACTATCGGGTCTCCGCCACGGGTCATGGCTAGCCCACCGCTAGGAACTTCCCCAGTGTTTACACCTTCAGCATATGCAGTTGCTTCTCGTTTGGTCTTGAAGCGAGTAATCTCTTTGCCGACTGTGACTTTGTAGTTGCCGCTTTTACCAGAGATTACAGCCTCTACGTTTTGCTGTACTGGAGTATCAGTTCTAACGCTTATCCACTGCTCAGCATCCTGAGTGTTTTTAAAGCTTGCTACGTTTTCACCGTCGTAGACATAGACTTTGCCGTCGTCTGCTTGGTGAGGCACCATTGCCTGCAATTCAACTTCTCCACCATTGCGGTCTGGAACTGCAAGGGTCTCTACGGCTGGTGTGCTACCTTCTGCCTCTTGGGTAATCTTCCTTGAGCTTTGGATAGCAGCTGCAGGTGTGAAGTTCTCGGCTAGCTCTATGCCCTTCTTGAGCTGCTTAGCAATGACATCAGCTTCAGCTTTTGTTGCAGCCTCAGCTAGCTTTAGGCCGTTACCGCTAAGGACTGCATACTGCGAGCCCTCTGATACCACCTTGGTGGCAAGCTTGCGACCAAATGTGGTGACGTCACGCTTAGCGTACTCACGTAGAAACTTGATTGTAGATGCGCTGATGTAGGCGTTCTTCACTGCCTTAGTTGCTGCATCTGCAGCGGAGGCAACGATATCCTTGCTAGCCTCTACTGCACCTCGACCTTTATCGACCTTTACAGTTTTGTAGTCACCAAGCTTTAACTGCTTGGCTATAATCTTTTCGGCTGCAGCTGGGTCAGTCTTGAGAATCTGAGACCTTACTGTCTCCAAGTTCTGCGGAACTCGTTTTGCTCCTACGGGGCCAAAGTTGTTGATGTCTGCTAGCTCTGGCTTAGTACGTGCTACAGCTTCTGTCACTTCTCCAGATTTAGCCATCTTCTGAGCTTTAGAGGCAGCTGAGCCAGCCTTGGCTGCAGCCCTGACACTTGTTGTTGCAACTGCAGCTGGGCCAGCAAAGCTAAGTAGGTCAGTAGCGATATCAAGCGCCAGCCCTCCCCAGAACGTGTTTGTTCCAAGTGGGACAAGCGGGGCATCGGGGTCTTTTTGAGAGATTACTTTTGCAGCGCCACCTATGATTGGTAGGCCAATGGCTGCTCTTGCAGGAAGTGCAAAGCTAGTCTCTTCTATGCCAAGCGTGTCTTTGAGTATCTTCTCACCGTAGATAACGTCATCACCGATTAGCTCAGGTGAGCCCCAGAGCGCTGCAACGTTCTTAAGCGCACCGCCTGCGGCAGCTGCGTAAATTTTTCCAGGGTCTTGGTTTCTTAGAACTGCATCCAATGCACCTGCACCAGCTGCGCCTGTCGTAAGGATAGTTTTGAGCAAGCCTTGCCCAAACCCAAGAATCGGAGGCAGGCCTTCTGCAGATTTGCTAGCACCGCCACTTGGGTCGCCAGGAGTAAAGCTGCTACGTGGTACGCCAGCTTCAGGGGTCCTTAATGACTGAGCAGCTTTTCTCCGTGCAATGTCGGCCACTGTGGGCCTTGGCTTGCGAGAATCTCTCTCTTCATCATAAAGACCCAAGATTAGTTCCTAACTCGTTTAGATAATTATAGCTAATAACTAACGTCTAAACGCTGTTACTGGGCAGGAGCTGTGGGAGCTACGTACGGGTCATACGAGGATGAGTTCTGCAGCTTTGACCAGTCTACGCTAGATGTGGTTTCTTCTGGCTTGTCATAGCGGAGCCCATCGAAGTAAAGTCTTGCAGCCGCTTGGTCAGCACCAGATGGTGGACTCAAAAGCCTGCCCTTGGTTCCGACTGTCATGTTAGCGTTTTTCCAAGCAGCGAAAGCTTCTCTAGAGTTCGTAGCACCTGAGAGGTCTGCGGAGTCAACGCTTGCCCAGAACTCGCTAATCTGCTTGTCGCTAGCACCCTCGTTACGCATGAACTGGGTAGTGCCAGCTGAGTTTGCTTGGTAGCTGTTTACACGGTTGCTAGCGTTGATAGTAGCAAGGTCAAGTTTGTTCTGAGCATCAATGGCAGCCTGCTCAACACTGTAACGACCACGAGTTGCAGCAAGGTTCTGAGCCGCAATGTCTGCCTGCTTTTGTAGGTACTCGTTGTAGCCAGCCTCAGCAACCCTGCTCTGGCCACCAACGATAGCCTGTGCTAGTTCTTGCCTTACTCCGACTTCCTGACCAGCTAGCTGGTTTAGAGTGTTCTCAAGCGAGCCCTGCAGCTGCTGGTTTGCCTGCACTTGCTGGAATCCGTAGCCTTCTTGAGCATTAGCTAGGTTCTGAATAGTCTGAGCGTTTACAGCCCTTTGCTGACCTTCCCAGATGGTTGCAAAGGCGTTTGAGTCTGCAATGCCACGCTCGCCAGCAACCGCTACTGGAGAAGCTGCAAAGTTACCAGCTGGCCCACCACCACGCTCCATTCCAGCTGCCTGAGCTGACTGAGCGGTCTGCTCCATGCCAGTACGTGCAGCTGCGGTGCGCTCAGCCAAGTTCATCTGCTGGTCTGCAATTGACTTAGTAAATTGCTCGTTTACCCGATTCTGCGACTCTTTGTTGACGCTTGTTAGGCTTCCGAAGATGTTGGCAATGTCAGCCTTGTTCGTAGAGTAGCGCTCGTTTGCTTGAGTACGCTGGGTGTCGATGAAGTCAAGCGCTGGTTGGTAGACGGGAGTTGGGTCTACAAAAAGTGACTGTGCTGCCTCTGAAGGTGCTGCTGGGTTCTCTGCCATTATCCTACCGTCGTCAATCCTGCTAGTCGATTTTGCAATGCTGTGTTGATAGCGCCTTGCTGAGCTCTAGCGCCAGCTGAGGTGCCAAGCCAGTCTGTACCCTCAGCGCCATAGCTTGCTGTGAACTGCCTGTCTAGCTCTGCCATTTGCTCACGTAGGCCTGTACGAGCTGTTAGCTCTCTGGCATTTTGCTCAGCCTCAGCACGAGATAGCACGCCAGCACGACCGCCACCCATGCCACGTGCAGCGTAGTTACCAGCTAGGCGACGGCGAGCTGCTTCTGCAGTTGCTGGCCTCTCTGATAGCTCACGGTTGATGCCTACTTCTTGGTACTGCTTTGAGCCAAGTGCACCAATACGGCTTCTGTTAAATTCGTCCTGAGCCTGGGCTAGTTGCTGCAAGTAAAATGGGTCATTGTAAACTGACCACTCTGGAACTGGCTCTGGCTCTGGTTCTGGAGTTGTAGGTGCAGGTGCAGGTGCTGGAGCTGGAGCTGGAGCTGGAGCTGGAGCTGGAGCTGGAGCTGCTGGAGTCTGTTCAACCGTTCCTGGGGTGCTAACTGGAGGTGCGGTTGAAACAGGAGTAGTTGTTGACTCTTTTTTTGAAGTAATTTTCTCGTTGATAGCGTTTGCCATAGCAACAGACTCAGGGCTTACTGCACTACCGTCGCTTCTAAATGCATAAGAAGGTATCGCAACGCCTTTTTGTTCAACTGGCATTGTAGCTCTTGCAATAGATTTGTTTTTTACGTTTTGCTTTGCAGCCGCAGATGCTGATGCGTAACTAGGTACATAGCGAATCTGACCTGAGCCTGAGCTAGTTGTCTTGGCAGGGGTCTTTTTTGCAGCGCTAGATGCAGCTAAAGCTGCAAACCTATTCATTTCGCCATAGTTAATAGCCATTA
>ENA-OUOG01001331-OUOG01001331.1-marine-metagenome-genome-assembly--contig:-NODE-1331-length-29082-cov-5.564627_pt1 | contig 29082 bp, 28 predicted proteins | sample MGYA00248635_ERZ508505 | MGnify/ENA primary metagenome ERZ508505 (study PRJEB26176, sample SAMN06267871) | marine metagenome | isolation source: Saanich Inlet, British Columbia, Canada | place: Pacific...
GTAGGCGAGTGCCTCGGCAGCAGAGGTGTAGCATTGAACCTCGTAACGAACGTTTTTCAGCAGACGGCGCAGGGATTTCAGTACCGCTTCTTCGTCATCCAAACAGAGGATGCGGGATGTTTGCGCGCGCTCAGTGTAACGAGTGTCATCAATAGCCATTTATAAGTCTCTTTTCTTAGCAAATACTACGAAAAATTGTGTGGAAAATATGACGGTTATACTGACCGCATTGGGCCGGAAATACAATAGTACCGGGGATCTAAGAGAGGTAAAAACGGGAGTGTTGGCGCCCCAGAGACGATTCGAACGTCCGACCTGCCCCTTAGGAGGGGGCTGCTCTATCCAGCTGAGCTACTGGGGCACAAGGCGCGATTTTAGCGACTTGATTGGCCAGTGCAAGGTTTGCTGGAAATTAGCGCTCGAGCACTCTAGCGGAGAAGCAGTTCGAGATTGTTTAAACGAGCGGCGGTCGCAGTCGCGTCAACGCTGTAGGTGCCGTTACGAACTTCAGCGGTAATTTCGTCAAGGGTACGGCTTAGGCTTGTTAGCTCGGTGTCGCCTGCAAATTCAGACGGCTCGAGCTCGCGTTTGAGCATCGCTTGGAAGTTTGCAAACTCGTTAAGATCAACCGGGTTTTCGCTAACTGCACTGCCGTTAGCAGTCTGTGCAACAGATTCAGCGGATTCAGCTCGGCGTGGAGGCGCAGATACACGCAAGCTACCCGAGCGCTCAGCTTGCGCTTGGAATGCCGTATAGTTGTCGATCGAACGATTGATGGCGTTCATAAATGCCTCCTCAGTCCACGAAGTATCTCATGTCCTAACTGTCATTCACAGCATAGATCAGTTGGTTTGGCTGGTCAATAACTCAACAGATGAGGGTGTTTAGTTCTTTATATAAGACACAATAGCGATTTCTATCGCGAAGGAGGCGTGTGTTAGCCGGCAATTGTTACAAATAGAAAACGAAATTTGAGAAATAAGGGCGGTATGAATTCGATAAAAAAAGAATATCGGCATTCGAAATGAGGTTTATAGGTGCTTAAGGCTGGTTAGGCTAGGTTTGTTGGCGATCAAATCTTGATGTTAAGGCTTGCTGAACTAGGCCTTTCCGAGGGTGCTCTGTGAGTTAACGTGCCCGCTACTCCCTCGATTATCATAGATCTTCTGTGATGAGCCTTTGCCCTGCAGAATGCTGACCAGTTGATCAATCTGCTGCTGGCCACGGCGGACGATCTGTTGATTTACCTGGCTGAGGCGTTGCACCTCTTTCAACGATTCATCCAGTTGTGTCCAGAGAGTCTCCAGTGGCTCACGTTCAGAGTCGGGTAGCTGCATCATGAAGGCATCCCAGTTTGCTTCGGTGAGTTCGGGTACCAGATGTGACTGCAGCTCGATACGATGGCGAAAGTTCTCATTTAACTGCATCAATGCATTAGCAAGTGCTTCGTTGTTCGTATCGATCGCATCCAGATTACGCTCGGCCATCGATTTCTCGTGAACGACAAAAAGCCCCTTGATCTCTTCAAGGAGCTTCACGCTTTGACTGACTGTAGTTACGAGTGTCTTTAGACTAGGTTGGTCCATTCGCGTCATCGCCGATCATGTTCTCTAACATCATGATCTTAGCAGCTAAGCGCGAGCTGTCCACTTCGTAACCACCGGACTGAATCTGCTGTTTCAGTGATGCGACTTTATCGGCATCAACATCTGGGAAGGATGCCAAAGTACCCTGCACATCCTGTGCAAGACGAGTCGCTTCGCTGATATTTACAGAGCTATCATCTACAGCAGTTTGGGTGACTTCAGGGCTTTTGGGAGCCGCTTTGTTACCCGCAGACTGTGCAGACGAGCTGCTGTTTTTCAGCTCAGTCGTCAGTTGATTTGTTTGGGAGATATTATTAATCATCTCTCAACCCTCTTAGTTCCTGCTTGGGTTAACGGCTGCTGTTTTAGAAGCTTTAGTATTTTTTTAAAAAATATTTATCAGGCCGGTCTACTTAATTTGCACACGGCCCGAATCGACGACTTCAGCATATACCTCGCGCTTGGACTGCAGGTTCTGCACACGGATCTGCTCGCCCTTGCGTCCATCTTGCAAAGCTAAGGCTTTCACACGTATCTGCACGCCACCGCGATTCGCCTCTAGGACAACCTGTTCGCCCCGACTCACCAGCAGCGCTGGCTCTAGATCGCGAATCATCACGGCTTGCTGACTACCAATTGTTAGCTTGGCACGTTGGCCGGCAACTTGATCTACACGGCTGAAATACTCATCGGCGCTGCGGCTAGTATCTGCGCGCCCTAGCGTTAACTGCTGTACTCCAATCAGAGCACCCCGGCTAATCGGTTCGGCCGCGATAACGATCTGCTTCCACAGCGAAACTCGCGCGGTGACGAAGATTGACCAGGGCTTAGAACCGGCACAGCTGACGCGAGCTGTAAGGCGTTGTGAACTCGTGTAGGGAAAGCGGATATCTAGCGGGTTAGAGCAGGGCGTGAGTGCCAACGCGGGGTTAATGGGATTGAGGCTAAGGTCAATTTCTGTGTCTGCATGCTGGCCGGTTAAGAGCTCAAAGGCTGCGGCACGAATTTGTCTCTCAATCTCTGAACGGTAAGCATCATTTGCTTGCGCCAGATCAGTCATTAGAAGTCCGGCGGCGAATAAAAGTGCCAACTTCAGATCATGAACTATATTTAGAAAACACCCCGGGGTGTTACGGCTGCTTTTTTTGGTTCGTAACATGGCGCATCTGATCTTTGAGTAGGACAGGATCATGTCAGGTATTTTAGACAGTGTAAATCTACGCACCCAGATGGTCGGGCAGAACCGCCTCGAACTTTTGCTTTTTAATCTCGAGGACGAGCAGCGCTACGGCATCAACGTATTCAAGGTGCGCGAGGTGCTGCAGTGCCCCAAACTTACCGAAGTTCCGCGACGCACGACGAGTATCAAAGGTATGGCCCATATTCGAGGTGAGACCATTCCGGTGCTGGACCTTTCGGATGCAATTGGGCGCGAAACCATACCGAAGGAGCAGATCCGGACCTGTTTTTTGATTGTGGCTGAGTACAACAAACGCACCTTGGCGTTTCTGGTGCGTAAGGTCGATCGTATTATCAACACCCAGTGGGATCAGATCATGCCGCCGCCAGCAGAGATTGGCGTGGAGAACTACCTGACCGCGGTCTTCGAGTATCAGAATGACCTGGTCGAGATTCTGGACGTCGAGCAGATTTTGGCAGATCTCTACCCTATGCCAACGGAAGTGAGCGACGATGTGGCTGACTCCAGTGTGCGCGAACAGGCTCGCTCATTCCATGTACTGATCTGTGATGACTCATCAGTGGCCCGTAATCAGATGACTCGCTCACTGCAGGATCTCGGTTGTAAAGTCACAGCTGCGAAAAACGGTCGTGAGGCCTGGCATATGCTCAGCGACATGGCCGACCGTGGTGTGGACGTGACCCAGCACTTTCTGATGCTGATCTCAGATATCGAAATGCCCGAGATGGACGGTTACACCCTGACCACAATGATCCGTGACGACGAGCGGATGAGCAGTATGCACATCGTATTGCACACCTCATTGAGCGGCGGCTTTAACGTCTCAATGGTGAAAAAGGTAGGGGCCGACGGCTTCCTCGCTAAGTTTAATCCTGATGATCTCGCCACCGCCGTGGTGAATCGCATCAAGATGGTTGCAAAAAAGCAGGCTTGATCCCCTCGGAGTAGTACGTGACCAGCCAGATCTCTATTCGTAACGAAGAGTTTCGTGAATTCAGTCAGTTTCTTGAAAAGAGCTGCGGCATCCTGTTAGCCGAGCATAAACAGTATCTTGTGCAGAGTCGCCTCGGTCGTATCATGCGCGACAACAATATGGGTTCGCTGCATGACCTCACCACTAAGCTGAATGGCTTCGCCGGTGCCGGGCTTAAAGAGAAAGTGATCAATGCGATGACCACTAACGAGACCCTCTGGTTTCGAGATGTGCATCCGTTCGAAATACTATCTAAAACGATCCTGCCTGATCTAACCTCCAAAGGAGCTGGTAGCCGCATTCGTATCTGGTCCGCCGCCTGCTCGACCGGCCAAGAACCTTACTCAATCAGTATGGTGTTAGATGAGTACAAGGCCGCTAACCCAGGCAAGTTAAGCAGCGAAGAGATAGTCGCGACAGATATCTCAACCGAAGCACTCAACGCCGCCCGCAGTGGCGAGTATGAGATGCTCGCGATTGGCCGCGGCCTGTCGCAAGACCGGTTGAAAAAGTACTTCGCTCAGACGCCAACTGGCGGTTGGAAAGTGAATCCTGATATTCAGCGCCGGGCGCGCTTCCAGAGCCTAAATTTGATGGGCAGCTACGCCGCACTAGGGCAGTTCGATATCATCTTTATTCGCAACGTTCTTATCTATTTTTCGGCCGAAATGAAGGCCGACATCCTGCGTAAAATGCATAAACAGATGCGCAAAGGTGCCTACCTAATGCTGGGCGCGTCTGAGTCTATGTCAGGCCTGAATGACTGCTTTGAGCTGATTCACTGCCGCCCAGGCATCATCTACAAAGCGAAATAGCGGCAAACGGCAACGGCTTGCCGCTTTGCCTCTAACATCAGATCTCAGAAAATCCCTTCTCACTCTAACTACCTGAAATCAAATAAAAACCTATCTCTGGCACACCCATTGCAAATTTCTCCACAAGATAGAAGGAGCGGCAATCGATGGCCATTAATTTTGATTCAGCACTGGGAGTACACGCCGACGCACTGCTACTACGTGGCAAACGCGCCGAAGTTTTGGCGAACAATATCGCCAACGCGGATACCCCAAACTACAAAGCGCGTGACTTTGACTTCGCGGCGGTGCTGGACAAGCAGATGGGCTACGCCAACGAGATGAGTTCTGTCAAAGTGGCAACCACACAGGCAGGCCATATGAGCGGCTTTGTAGATCCGGATATGGCGGCAGATCTGATGTTCACCCGCCCAATCCAACCATCGATTGACGGCAACACCGTAGAGGTTCAGGAAGAGATGGCCAAGTACACCGACAACGCCCTGCGTTACCAGGCCAGCTTCCGGTTTCTCAACGATAAATTTACCGGTTTGAAAAACGCCATCAAGGGCGAATAAGGAGTAGCTGAGAATGTCACTCTCTAACGTATTTGGAATTGCAGGCTCAGCCATGAGTGCCCAGAGCGTGCGCTTGAACACCACCGCTAGCAACCTCGCTAATGCCGAGAGTATCAGCTCAAGCGAAGGCGAAACCTACCGTGCACGCAAACCCGTCTTTGCCGTGCAGATGATGCAAGAGATGGGCACGAGCTCTCTCGATGCCAGCTTGAATGCTGGCGCTGGCGTACAGGTTACCGAGATCGTCGAGTCGCAATCACCGCTGCGCCCGGTCTACAACCCGAACCATCCGATGGCAGATGAAAAAGGATACATCTACTACCCCAATGTAAATGTGGTAGAAGAGATGGCGGACATGATCTCAGCCTCGCGCTCGTTCCAGATCAATGCCGAAATTATGAACACCGCCAAGACAATGATTCAGCGTACGCTGACGCTAGGTCAGTAAAGGAGATAGTGCATGAGCACCATCAATAACAACTCAAACCTATCAGTTTACGAGCTGATTAATCAGCAGAACCAAGGAGCTGAAAAGGCCAAAACTCAGGCTTCTGAAGACTCTGAAATGTTCATGAAGCTAATGATCGCTCAGCTACAGAATCAGGACCCCACCAGCCCTGCAGACACCACCGACTTTATGCAACAGATATCCAGCATGAGCATGGTGGAGAGCATCAATAATCTGGTGACCTCCGTTGAGACGATGAATAGCTCGCTAATGAGTAGCCAGGCTGCGCTGCAGGCGTCATCGATGGTTGGGCGTCAGGCGTTTATCAACACTGATTCCGGGACACTGCCGGCGGGAGGCGTTGTTGAAGGGATGGTGAGTATTGATGTCAGCACCCCAGACCTACGTGTCAAGGTGTACGACCAGTCAGGCAACCAGGTAGACACGATTACTATGGGTGCACTGGCCTCAGGTGATCATAGTTTTAGTTGGGACGGCGCAGGTCAGCCTGCCGGAGAATACCGCTTTGTGGCGGAAGGCAAATCCGGCGATCAATACCTGCCAACCGATACATACATTGGCCATACCGTGAATAGCGTCACCTTGGGGCAGAACGGTATCGGCATGAAAGTGAATACTGATGCGGGCTCAGTCGGAATCGATAAAGTTCGTCAGTTGGGTTAAGCGAGGAAATAGATCATGGCAGGTTTTAATACAGCAGTAACCGGTCTGAAATCAGCATCACAGATGCTCGACGTTGCCGGTAACAACATCGCCAACTCCAGTACAGTCGGCTTTAAATCAACGCGAACCGAGTTTGCTGATATTTATGCTACATCGGTGGTAGGTGCGGGTGCTTCTAATCAGCCTGGTTCGGGTGTTACCGTCTCAGATATCTCTCAAGACTTCTCGGCTGGTACTATCGAATTTACCAACAACAACCTTGACCTTGCGATTAACGGTTCGGGCTTTTTCCAGTTGGATGATGGGCAGGGGAGTATTACTTACACCCGTGCCGGTTCGTTTGAGTTGGATAAAGATGGTTTTATCGTTTCGAAGAACGGTAAGTACCTACAGGGCTATGGGCTGGATGCTCTCGGGAACGTTCTTCCTCTGCAGAACCTATCCGTAACACAGAAGGAGAGCCCACCAAAGTCTACCGAAAATATCGATCTCTCCTTCAATATTGATTCGTCTGCGGATTCGGCAACGTTGGCCAGAACGTTTGACAAAAATAACCCGAGTTCATACACCTATTCTACGACAGTTGAGACGGTAGATAGTTTGGGTAATGCCAACTCAATACGATTCTACATGGTCGAACAAGCTGCTTATCGTGAGCAGTATGAGTATGACGTAGCATTCGCAACGGTAGCACCTGGCGATACCGTTTTGAGTATTTCAACGATCGACTTCACGTTGAACGATTTACAGACTCTGGGTGATGCCGCCCAGGGCGGTGCAAAATTGGCGCAGTTGGAGGACCTAGACCCGCGGATCGATATAGCATCTGTCATTTGGGCCGATAATGAGGGTACGGGAACGCCAGCACTAACTGCTCCAACTACAGGGCAGCTCTTCTTTGAATTCTCTTCGAAATACACAGATTATGGTGATATTTCAGTTGTTCCAAATTCAAACACGGCGATTGTAACTTCGCTTGATTCAGCGACCGGTTTTCCCAAAGAGCGAGCGGCAAATGAGGTTCAAACCTTCCAGTTTGCATCATCTGATGCGATTGCAAGTAGTTCAGACATTGAAATCACAATAGGCGATGTGCTCATTGAACTTGCGGGCCCTTATGATGATATGGATGAGCTTGGCGCTGCGATTGAGACATACGAGCGCGAAATGATTGATCGAAATCCGGCTATAGAAACAGTCGTCTATGATCCAGCAGACAATCAATTGGTGATAACTTTCAAAGCTGAGGTTGGTGAGCAAGACATCATAGATTTCAGTTATGACGCGGGCAACGCCATCGCAGGCCTTATCACCGCAGTTCCCGACGATGACCCTACAGTTGGTACTCGCATCAAAGGCGACAACGACTACTTGGCTGTTTATCGAACCTATGCTTACTTGAACGACGAGACGGCTCTGGATATCGGCAAACCTGAAGATCCAGGCGAAGGTGATAATAGTGAAGTGGGTCCGATTCTAGTCGAGTTTGAATCTACCACCGGTGCACTTAAAGCAGTCAACGGTGAGTTGGCACTCGGTGGTAACGCTCCTCTGGTCACAATCGCGGGAGCCGACCCAGCAAACCCTAACGACACAGTACTGGACGGTGACGTTGACGGTCTACCAGGTATACAGCTTGATATCACTGGATCATCTCAGTTCGCATCTGAATCAATCGTAAAAGCGGCGTCTCAAGATGGTTACCCCAAAGGCGATTTGATCGGTGTAACCTTCGCAGAAACGGGCGAGATGGTAGCGAGCTTCTCGAATGGTCAGCGTCAGAATCTTGGTCTGGTGGCAATCGCATCCTTTGAAAACCAAGCGGGTCTGCGCTCTGCAGGCGCAACAGAATGGATTGCAACGCTTAACTCAGGTGCAGCGATTCTCAACCCTCCGGGTACGGGTTTGAACGGTACGCTGCGTTCAGCAGCGCTGGAGTCATCTAACGTCGATTTGTCGGCCGAACTCGTGAAGCTGATCGAAGCGCAGCGTAACTTCCAGGCGAACTCTAAAACGCTGGAAACGCAGAACACCGTTACTCAGGCGATTCTGCAGATCTAAAGTTTGCTTCAATCGAATAAGGCCTCATTTGAGGCCTTTTTTCTCTTTCGTCGTTGATTTTATTGCTTGCCGCTGGGCGGCAAAGGCTCTCCGCTTTTACCGTGTGTCTTACGGTGATTATTTATAACGTTCTGTTTTTATTGAAAAAAATACACATGGCACTCTGCTTGCAAATCATCCGTTAGGTAACAAAAGCGGCAACAGGGCGGCAAACTCATGGATAAAGTTTTATATGTAGCAATGACCGGAGCACGCGAAAATATGCACGCGCAACAGGTCCATGCAAACAACTTAGCCAACGCCTCGACAACCGGCTTCAAAGCGGATCTGGATCAAGCGCGCGCTATGCGCGTAATGGGCGAGGGTGTTCCCTCAAGGGTTTACTCGATGAGTGAGCGGCCTGGCACAAACACAGCAACAGGTACCCTGATGGCAACGGGGCGCAATCTGGATGTCGCAGTGCAAGGCAATAACTGGATCGCTGTTCAAGCCGCTGATGGTAGCGAACGTTACACACGCAGCGGTGAACTCAACATTAACACACTGGGTCAGCTAATTACCGGCAGCGGTATTCCAGTAATGGGCAACGCTGGGGCGCCGGTTGTCATTCCGCCTGCCGAGCAAATCACCATTGCCAACGACGGTAGCATCACCATCCGTCCTCAAGGTAGTGCAGCTGACGAGCTCGTATTAATCGATCAGATAAAGGTGGTTGCAGATACCGAACGCCAACTCTGGAAAGGTGACGACGGTTTGATGCGCACTGATGGTCTGACACCCTTACCAGCCGCACAAAATCCACAACTGCGCTCTGGTTACCTAGAGAGCAGCAATGTTAACGCTGTCGCTGAGCTAACCTCCATGATCTCTCTCTCTCGTCAGTTCGAAATGCAGGTGAAGATTATGCAATCAGCCGACGAAAACTCACAGACTGCCTCGCGCATTCTGCAGATATCTTAAGTCAGGATTTTAAGGAGAGCGATATGCACGGAGCATTACACGTAGCAGCGACCGGTATGGCTGCGCAGGATACCAACCTCAAGGTAATCTCTAACAACCTAGCTAACGTCTCCACGGTTGGCTACAAAAAAGACCGCGCCGTTTTTGAGGATCTTCTCTATCAAGTTCGTCGTCAGCCAGGTGCAGATTCAGGCGCCGATTCACAGCTTCCGTCAGGTTTGCAGATAGGGTCAGGCGTGCGCACGGTCGCTACTCAAAAGATGTTTTCAGAAGGTGATTTCCAAATTACTGATAACAGCTTTGATCTGGCGATCACCGGTGATGGTTTTCTGCAGATAGTGCTGCCCGATGGCGAGATCGCTTATACCCGTAACGGCCAGTTAGGCATAGACGGGGAAAACCGTTTGGTGACCGCAGAAGGGTTCTTGGTAGAGCCGGCGATTACACTTCCAGCCGAGGTGACAAGCTTTACAGTAGGTGGTGACGGTGTTGTGACCGTCACGACTGCAACAGGTGGCACGACGCCCCAGCAGATCGGTAATTTAGAACTTGCCAGCTTCATTAATCCACAGGGCCTTCAGGCGATAGGGCAAAACCTCTTTACAGAGACTGCTTCTAGCGGTGCTGCGACTTCAGTAACCCCAGGAACACAGGGTACTGGCGTTCTTAAGCAGGGCACGCTTGAAACTTCAAACGTCAACGCAGTCGAAGAGCTGGTAAACATGATTCAGACCCAGCGCGCCTATGAGATTAATTCGAAAGTTATCTCTACGGCCGATCAGATGCTGCAGTACGTGAACCAGAACACCTAATAGGTAGCTGATTATGAAAACTAAGCTCACCATCGTACTTCTGGCAGCCGTAGCTCTATCCGGTTGCGTAAATAAAGCGCCAAAGCCAGATAATCCGTACTTTGCGCCAGTCGAACCAGCAGCTTACCAGCCAGTTGTTGCCGTTAACGGCTCGCTCTTCAACACCAGTACAGCGATGAACCTGTATGGCGATGGCCGAGCTTTCCGAGTAGGAGACATCATCTCGGTTCAGCTTGAGGAGCGAACTCAGTCCTCAAAGAGTGCATCGACAAGTGTGGACAAAGATTCGAATACAGCGATCGCGGGCGGTACCGCTTTCGGCAAAGATCTAGAAGTTTTCAATAAGCCCCTCTCTGCAAACTTTGGGGGTACATCAGCGTTCTCTGGTGATGGCTCTAGCGATATGAGCAACAGTTTGAGTGGGCAGATCACTGCAACCGTACATGAGGTTCGTCCAAACGGCACTCTGTTAGTTCGTGGCGAGAAGTGGCTGACTTTAAATCAGGGTGATGAGTACATTCGCGTCTCTGGCATTGTGCGCCCTCAAGACATCGACGCCTCCAACACGATCTCATCGACTCGCTTGGCTGATGCACGCATCACTTACAGCGGCACCGGTTCAATCAATGATTCGAACTCAATGGGTTGGTTGGCGAAATTCTTCATCAGCCCGATGTGGTTCCTGTAAGGAGGCGATCATGAAAACTCTTGTCTCAATTTTGTTTGTTCTCGCCTCAACCTTCGCTCAGGCTGACCGCATCAAGGATATAACTAGTGTTGCGGGCGTGCGCTCAAACCAACTAGTAGGCTACGGCTTGGTAGTGGGTCTGGAGGGTACAGGCGATAAAACAGCGTTTACCTCACAGACCTTCCGCAACATGCTGAATAACTTTGGCGTGGTGATCCCGCCAAACGTAAACCCAAGCTCTAAAAATATTGCAGCGGTTGCGATTCACGCAGAGTTGCCGCCTTTTTCTAAGCCAGGCCAGGCAATTGATATTACCGTGTCAGCGATTGGTGACGCCTCTAGTTTGCGAGGCGGTAGCCTGCTGATGGCACCACTTAAAGGTGCGGATGGTCAGGTGTATGCGCTGGCACAGGGTAACCTTGTAGTCTCAGGTTTTGGGATTAATGGCAGCGATGGTTCGCGTCTCTCACTTAACGTTCCAAGTGTAGGACGAATTCCAAATGGCGCGACGGTGGAGCGCATGGTGCCAACCGCGTTCAATCAAGGCGACTCCTTGGTCCTGAACCTCAACAAGCCTGATTTCACCACGGCGCGCCGAGTAGCTGAACAGATTAATCAGCTGCTGGGGCCACAGGTGGCACTGGCGATGGACGCAACATCGATACAAGTCCGTGCGCCGCGATCGGCTGATCAGCGTGTCTCGTTCCTCTCAGTGCTGGAAAATCTTGAGGTGGAACCAGCGGAAGAGGTAGCCAAAGTCATTATCAATTCGCGCACAGGTACCATTGTGATCGGTCAGAACGTGCGCATCTCGCCAGTCGCCATTACCCATGGCGGTCTCACAGTATCAATTAACGAAAACCTTGGTGTTTCTCAGCCTAACTCGTTGGCCCAAGGCGAAACCGTGATCACTCCCCGTACAGAGATTGAGGTTGATGCTAATTCCGGCCGAATGTTCCAGTTCCAGCCTGGCGCGACTTTGCAGTCTGTCGTAGAGGCGGTGAACGCAGTGGGCGCGGCGCCGGGTGACCTGATGGCGATTCTTGAGGCTCTAAAACAGTCAGGCGCTCTACGCGCTGAACTGATGGTGATCTGATATGGCTATCGATCGCAGCGACAGCAACACTCAGCTCTTTACCGATCTGACGCAGCTCAACTCGCTCAAAGTGAAGAGTCGTACAGACAACAAAGAGGCGCTGCGCGAAGTTGCCCAGCAGTTTGAGCAGATGTTTATGAACATGATGCTCAAGAGTATGCGCGAAGCCAGCAACAGTCTCTCGGAAGATAGCTACTTCAATAGCTCTGAGACACAGTTCTTCCAGTCGATGCTCGACCAGCAGATGACCACCGATCTAGCGACTCAGGGTCAGGGAATCGGTTTGGCAGATGTTATTGTTCGTCAGCTCGGCGGCGCGGATGAAAACGCAGCACCTCTACTTAATCAAGAGGCGCCCGGTATGACGCTGGAGGAGACTCAGGCGATGCAGATGCGTCGCGTACTGGAGCAAACCTACGACAATTCAGCTAGCCTTGCAGCCGCCGCAGTAATGAGCAAAGCGGTAAAAGATCTTCCGGTGTCTGCTGATCAGTTAGCTTCAAAAGTCGACGCTGCCGTTCAGGCCCTCACTGAATCCAAGGTGTTGGAAGAGTTACCTAATCGTTTTGAATCACCTAAAGAGTTTGTTGAAAAGCTTCTCCCACTTGCCGAGGAGATGGCACCGGAGCTCGGTGTAGATCCCCGCGTTCTATTGGCACAGGCCGCACTAGAGACTGGCTGGGGTAAACACATCACTAGCGATCCAGAGTCTGGAAAGAGCAGTTTCAACCTTTTCAATATCAAAGCGGGCTCACGCTGGCAGGGCGAAACTATCGCAGTACATACCTTGGAGTACACCAACGGTATTCCTGCACCTGAAAGAGCGGAGTTCCGTGCATACGGCGGCTACGCTCAGAGCTTTACCGATTACGTTGAATTTTTGAAAACCAGCAGCCGCTATCAACACGCACTGGAACAGGCCGATAACCCTATCCGGTACTTAGAAGAGCTGCAGGCGGCGGGCTATGCCACCGACCCTGAGTATGCCGCGAAGATCTCCCGTATTTTGTCTGGAGAGATGATCGCCATGACAGACCAAGGCACAGGCCGCGGCTAAAAGAATTTTGCAGCCCAGTTAAGGGCTGAGGAGAGTGTTAGATGAGTTCATTGCTGAATATAGGTACCCAGGCGCTGACAGCGAATCAGTCAGCCTTGTCGTACACAGGCCAGAACATCGCTAACGTAAATACAGAAGGCTATTCGCGTCAGCGCATCAATTTTGAAACCCAAGATCCACCCATTCTTGGTGTTGCTATTCAGGACGTACAGCGCATCACTGACCAGTATCTGGTGAAACAGGTTTGGCGCGATCAGTCAGCGCTAAGCAGTTCAGAGCAACAAGCACAAAAGATAGCGCTGCTAGACAAGTTGATGGTTTCGGATAGCACAAACTTATCAACCGCATTGGATGATTACTTCAACGCGATGCAGCGGATGGTGGACGATCCGCTATACATCGCTAACCGCCAACTGTTTTTGGCTGAAGCCGAATCGATGGTAGCGACGTTTGCCAATTTCGATCAACGCCTGCTAGAACAACAGACAGGCATCGCCGTTGAAGCACGCTCAATGGTGACCACAGTCAACTCTCTCACAGACAGCATTGCGCGTTTAAACGTTCAGATTTCGTCACTGGCCTCTTCCGGTCAGAACTACAATACGCTGCTGGATGAGCGAGATCAGCTGATCAAGAATCTTTCCAGCTATGTATCGATTGATGTGGTCTCATCAGACGGCGGGATTACAGCCAATGTACTGCTGGCCAATGGGGAGCCCTTGGTCTCCTCTGGTCGGTCAGCCAGCCTGTCCGTAAGAGATGGCAACCCTAACCCAGCCCAGATCGATGTCGTGCTCTCTCGTGGTGCAACAGAGGCTGAAATTACTGGGCTTTTGGGTGACGGAGCCTTAGGTGGATTGTTCTCTTACCGCGATGAGGTATTGGAACCAGTGCGCGCGGAAATTGGTCGTTTAGCGCTGGTGCTAACCACGACGATGAATGAACAGCACCGCCAAGGTATGGATCTAGACGGCAACATGGGTGTGGACCTGTTTACCCCAATTACTGAGGGGGATGTCTACGGCGATCGCGGTAACGAGACCTTTGGCGCGACTACTAGCCTGACATTTTATGATGTCAGCCAACTGACCGGGTCTGATTATGAAGTGGAAGTGGTCGGTGTTGATCAGGTACGCATAAAGCGCTTATCGGACGGAAAAATGTTTGATCCGGTTGATATGTCTGCGCTTAGTGAGGTTCCGGCTTCTGGCGGTTTCATTTCCGATACCTCAGGCTCGCAGCGCAGCCTCACAGTTCAGCTAGATGGTTTCACCTTTACGTTGAATAGTCCTGAAATACCCAAAGTCGGTGATATCTACCTTTTGCAGCCGACCGTATCGGGCTCGCGCTCTATGAACCTCGCCATTACTAATCCAAAAATGTTGGCCATGGCTTCTCCACTGCGAGTAGAGCCGGCTGCCACCAATGATGGTAATGCGGAACTTGTTTCTATTGAGGTACTCAACTACAGCGATTCGTCACCGCTGCGTGCTGGCGAACTCGATCCACCAGTAGAGATTGTATTTAACGCGCCAGATGCAAGCACTTTCAGTGTTTACGACATCTCGAATCCCAGTGATCCGCAAATCTATAACGGCATGACAGGGTTATCCTACGTTGCGGGAGAGCACATCGTAATCAGCGATATCGCAAACCAACCGCTGTTCCAGATCACACTGAATAACCAAGCGAAGCCAGGTGATCGATTCAGCATCAGTTACAACACTGACGGTTATTCGGATAACAAAAATGCGGTTGCACTGGCTGCACTTCAGCAACGCGAAACTGCGCTAGAGAAAAGTTACCAGGACGCATACGGGCAGTTACTGGCCAAGGTTGGCACACAGGCTAATTCGATCAGTGTTGCCTACAGCGCAAACTCAACAGTGCTCGCAGCCAGTGAAGAGGCGCTTGAGAGTGTGCGGGGCGTCAACCTCGATGAAGAGGCGACTAAGCTCATTCAATACCAGCAGGCCTACGTGGCCTCTACTCGATTAATTACCGCCTATCAGGATCTGTTCGACAGCCTGATCTCGGCTGTTCGCTAAAAGGAGACGAACGATGCGTATCTCCACAACACAACTTTTTACTGAAACCACTCGCAACATGATGAGTGGCCAATCGAGCTTGGCTGAGATTCAGAACAAGATATCCAGTGGCAAAAATTTTCAGTCATTGGCTGAGGATCCAGTGGGCGCCAACCAGGTGGTCAATTTAAAGCGTGAGCTGAACCAGATTGAGATGTACCAGCGCAATATAGACGCGACACGCCGTCGTCTGTCGTTGGAAGATACAACTCTGGCCGATATCAATAATGGGGTCACGCGCGCTCGCGAATTGGTGATTCAAGCGGGTAATGGCGCTATGTCCGACTCTGAACGGTTCGCCATCTCATATGAATTGGAGGAGTTGGTCGACTTTTTGGCGGGACTGATGAATACCCGCGACGCCAAGGGTGAGTATTTATTCTCGGGTTCAAAAGGCACCACCGAGAGCTTCCAAAAGCAGTTGGATGGAACCTTCATTTACGGCGGTGACAATGCGCAGCGCGAAATTCAGGTAGCCAGTTCACAATATGTGGATTCAAGCGACAACGGACAGTTCCTGTTTCAGTCTGTGGTGTCTAATGTTGGGTTGGAGGTATTGGGTGATTCTGCTGACGCACTGGTCAGTGCAGTCTCCTTGCCGGATGATTTGACAATTACCGATGCCGAGGCGTTTGAGGCGGCGTTCAGAGAAACTGGTGATCTCAGCATTGCGGTTGATAATGGCGGCGTGTTTTCTATCGCCGATAGCGCGGGGACTGCACTAACAGCACCCGAATATGGTTACGATGCTGTCAACGGCGAAATATTTATACCCGGTGCTACCTTGGAGCTTAGCGCGTTGACTAACGATACCTCAGCGACTCTACGATTCGACCGTAACGAGGGCAATATCCTCAATACCCTGGTTGCTAATGTTGAGGCGCTTAGAACGCTGTCTACCACCGATCCGGCGCAGTCAGCTGAACTAAATGAAAATCTAGCGGTTACTCTTGAGCAAATCGATGCCGTCGAAGAGCGCTTGGGACAGGCAATTGCGACCATTGGTGCACGGCTGAATATCATCGATTCATCTGAGTTGAGCAATGACGACTTTGGGCTGCTAACCCAATCAACGCTATCGGCAGTTGAAGACCTCGATTACGCCTCTGCCTCTACAGAGTTAGCCCGCCGACAGTTGGCGCTGGAGGCGAGCTTTGCGAGCTTCGCTAAGATCCAGGGGCTGACACTCTTTAACTACATCAACTAAGTGTATGAGATTAGACAGCTCTGGTTAATCGAGGTCCGCTTTGGTCGTTTTTGCAGTCAAAGAGAGACAGGAAAAACTCATCTTTGAAGAGAAATTGCACTCAAAAGTCACTTATACAAACTTAGTCAAAATGACATTCGTGACTCTCATGTATTTTTAACCTATTGAAAAATAGATAAAAAAATATGCTAAAGCGAGTTAGGTATTCGCCGTTAACCTCCTTACACAAAGTGTGGGTCCTCGGACTCTAGGTAACTAACCAGCGCCTCTCTCGACAGGGTTCGACACGGAGGTCAAGGAGAACGAAAATGGCTGTTATTAATACGAATATTTCGTCAATCAACGCCCAAAACAACTTGGCGCGTACCCAGGGTGAATTGCAGACCTCACTGCAGCGCCTCTCCTCAGGTCTGCGTATCAACTCTGCGAAGGATGATGCGGCGGGTCTGGCAATATCCAACCGATTTACCTCGCAGATCCGTGGTCTTAATCAGGCAGCACGAAACGCGAATGATGGTATATCCATAGCCCAAGTAGCGGAGGGGGCACTTCAGGAGTCTACAAACATTCTACAGCGAATGCGTGAGTTGGCACTTCAGTCCGCGAACGGCAGTAACTCCGCAGACGATCGAGCGGCACTCCAAGCCGAAGTTACTCAACTGCAGAGCGAATTAACCCGTATTGCAGAGACGACCTCGTTTGGTACGCTTAAAATTTTGGATGGGACGTTCGGAACCGCAGACTTTCAAATCGGAGCGCAGGCTAATCAAACCGTTTCACTGACACTTGCTGACGCATCCGCTGATGTACTCGGTATCACATCGGGAAAAGAAGTGGCGGAAACAGGTTATGATCAAGACAATACTGGTATTGCCGCTGAGACACTTACGTTCACTGTTGTGAACGGTGGAGTTACAACTGCGGTTGACGTCTCATTAGCTGAGGGTATTGGTACCCAAGATCTTGTCGACGCAATCAATAATGAGGTGGGTGCTTACGGTATTCTAGCGATAAACAATAGCGGTTCGCTTGATCTAGCAGCTTCAAATGACGTTACGTCTGTTACGATTCAATCAAGCGTAGCAGCTGACGCTGGCGTTTTTGCAACAAATGCGGGCGCGACAGCTATTACGCCAGGTGCCGCCGATGGCAAGGCGACGGGTACCGCGGTGGGTAGTATTTCCGTAGCAACAGCGTCTAATGCACAAGCTGCTTTGGCAAACATTGATGCTGCAATTACAACAATCGATGGACAACGGGCTGATTTAGGCGCATTTCAGAACCGTCTTGAGTCCACTATCTCCAACCTTCGCAACATATCTGAAAACGTCTCGGCGGCAAGATCTCGAATCCTTGATGCTGACTTCGCAGCAGAAACTGCCAATCTGACCCGAATTCAGATTCTTCAGCAGGCTGGCACATCAATTCTGGCACAGGCTAATGCCGCGCCACAGTCAGTATTGTCCCTACTTCAGTAAGCTTCGCTGGGTATAAAGAGCCGGAGGCCTGCGGGCCTCCGATTTCAGATCGAGGAGGCTAGGAAATGGATAGCATCTCATCAACACAACAATCTAAAAGTACATCCGTACTTACGGATTTGCGCGCCAAGGAATCGCCAGAGATTTCAAAGCAACCCGCCTCTGCCAATACCTTCGCCCCTGAAACAGAAAATATGGCCCCTGCACTTACCGTGGAAGAAGTCGACTATGCTGTAGAGGTAATCAACGACACGATGACTTTAATAAATCGCTCGTTGAGTTTTCGTGTTGATGATCAAAACGGCCGAACAGTCATCAGTATTATTGATCGAGACACTGACGAGACAATTAAGCAGATTCCATCGGAGGATCTCCTAAAGCTCATAAACCATATGCAAGAGCTTCAGAGCCTGCTCTCCGGCGAGGAAGTTTAAATTAGTGATTGAGCGACCAATCACGGGGAACTGACATGGCAATTTCATCGGTAGGTTTAGGATCTGGACTTCCACTAAACGATCTCATTTCTCAGCTAGTTGCCGCAGAGGGTGCGCCAACACAAGGCCGTCTGGATCGTCGCGAAGCCTCAATCCAAACCGAGTTGTCTGCAATTGGTGTGCTAAGAGGAGCACTATCAGATTTTCAAGACAAACTCAGTGCGCTGGCTGATGCCGATAGCTTTTTGAATCGAAAAGCCGCTAGCTCTAATTCTTCGATTGCAACTATAGACGCTGAACAGTCCGCTGCAGAGGGCGTTTACAGTCTCGAGGTCTCTGCAATCGCGACGGCGCAGAATATTGTTGGATTGAATGGTTACACTGACGCTAGCGAAGGCGTCCTTACCTTCAGTAATCAAGCGGGCGAAACCTTTGACGTAACGATTGGTTCAGACGATGCAACTCTGGAGGGGGTCGTCGCCGTTATCAATAACGAGGCAACAAATTTTGGCGTAACTGCCAAGATCCTGAATGTAGGTGGTGAGGGTCGTTTAGTACTTACAGCGAATGAGACTGGGGTTGATAGCCGGATAACCAGTATCAGTGCTACAGGCACAGGTGATATTCAAAGCTTCACCTACGACTATGCTCTTGCGGTTAATGGTGATGATGAAAATTGGGACCAAACCATCGCGGCAGGTGATGCAAGTTTTTCGGTAGAGGGGCAAGCAATGACCTCCGCCTCAAACACGCTCGAAGATATCATTCCTGGTGCAACGATTACGTTAAAGGCTGAGACCGAAGTTGACACACCAATATCATTGAGCGTTACGTCTACATCGTCGTCAACGCGAAAAATGATTGAAGATTTCGTCGAGGCTTACAACACACTGAATACCACGATTGCAAATCAAACTTCCTATGACGCCGCGACAGAACGGGCAGGTGCTCTTCAAGGCGATGCTTTGACGCGATCCATCCAGAGTCAATTGAAATCGATGATTTCCGGCACAGGATCTGAGTTTGGTAGCCTATCAGCTTTGGCAAATTTTGGGATTACCACGCAAAGAGACGGCAGCCTACTAATCGCAAGCAGAGACCTCACGTCAGTTCTCGAAAATAATTTTGATGATGTTATCGGCTTCTTCTCTGATGAAAACAACGGTCTGGCGAACCGGCTAGATAACCTTCTCGAATCCTATGTTAGCAGCAGTGGTACCTTTTCCTCGCGCACTGAATCATTGAATGAGAGCTTAGATCGCATTGATACCCAACGGGATGTTCTTGCTTCACGAATGGAGAAGTTAGAGGCTCGCTATCTTGCTCAGTTCACTGCAATGGATGCACTTGTAGCTAATTTAACTAGCACTGGTAATTTCCTGAATCAGCAACTGTCGAGCATCGCTCAAATTCAGACTGCGCGTTACAAAAACTAAGGAGTGTTGATATGAACCAGCAAGCAGCAACAAACGCATACAAACAGGTTGATGTCGGTGCAGCTGTAGCCGCAGCATCCCCTCAACAGCTGGTCAGTATGTTGATGGCCGGTAGCCTCAAGCGCTTGATGGAAGCCAAGGGCGCTATCGAACGCAAAGATGCAGAGGCTCGCGGTAATGCTTTGTCTAAAGCGATCTCTATTATTGGCGAACTTCAGGGCTCTCTACGTGATGTCGAGAAAAATGAAGTTGCAGGTAATCTAGACCGTCTTTATGACTATATGGTTCAGACTCTGGTTAAGGCCAACGCCGAATCTTCAGAAGCTAAAATAGATGAAGTAGCTCAGCTTATGATGGAGATTAAATCGGGCTGGGACGGTCTGGAAGTTCAGGCTTGATGTCAGCAGATTCAAAAAGCGTCGATCTCGATTCACTTCTAACGTCTGCAAGCTCTGCGTTGGATGCCCTAAGCGAAGAGCTGCAACGCGAATCTATCGATGCCACCCGAATTGACGTGGCGATGCTTGCCTACGCATCGGCCGTTCAATCGATTGATATTACCGCGCTGTCTGAAGATCAACTTGAACGCGTGCGAGTAGCCTTCGCGGCGCTGGCCGAGCACAATCAGCGGTTATTGACCAGCTCTGGCGCACTACGTGATCGCTTTGCTGCTGAGTTCTCAACACACCGCGCAAACCAGAAAGGCATCTCTGCCTATAACCAACAATCTGGTGATTAGTTAACCGAATTGCCCGACCCACGCCCGTCACCTTGTTGTCTGGTAAGTCCAATATCCCCCGCTAAGCGTAATTTTCTTATCAAAGAAGAACAAACAGCAGGGGTTCCTTATGAAATCTAATAAGAAAACAGCGCTCGCACTTCTATTTGCTGGCCTCTTGGCGGGCTGTAACGCCGATAAGCTCGAAGTCACGTTAAAAACTGATGAGATCCGCGCAGCGGCTCAAGGTGAAGCGACCAATATCTCTTTTGAGGCTGAGTTCTCACTGATGTCTGAACTTGACGCTGAACAGCGTGCTGAGTTGGATCAGATTATCGCTACCGTCGAAGACTTTATGGATATCGATGATATCGAGTTAGAGAACAGCGATATGGGAATCAACCTTTTGATTGAAGGGCAGATGCCAATGAGTGGGGTGCAGGTGTCAGCGCCTTGGTATGTCAGTGTGACTGACTCTTATATCCACGATGGGCTCTATCGCATTGAGCTTGCCAACGGCACCGAGTTCGATCGTTTCCAAAACGCGCTTCAGGGTATCAACTTTATGCTGGCCCCAAACGCGGTACAGCCGGTTAAGTACAAGGTGCGCGGTGAAGGCATGGTGATGGCGCCGGGTGTTGATATCGATGGCTACACCTATTTGCTTTACGCCGGTGAGATTGAACGCCGCCTGACAATGAACTTCAGCGGTGGCCCCTGGGAGAACACCAGTGGCGGTTTCTTCCTGAACAAATAGGCTTTCGCGATCGGGCGGCATAGTTTTGCCGCCCTTGGATGTTTGCTTTTGATACGCCAAAACTTTGACACACTTTCCTAGCTGATCTAAATTTGACAAAAAATTGTCACTTTTGCATTTTTATCCGTGAAGAGCAGCCCAATGTCTACCTTACCTAGCGAACTTCTTATACTCGATGACGATCCGGTTCGGCTAAAAACCTTACAAGAGTGCGCGGGTTTTATCGGGCTGAGCGCTCAGGCCTTCGATTTCGTCACCTGGCTGCAGCAAGCCAAGCTGGCTGACCTCTCTAAGGTTGCTTTGGTTTGCTTGGGCGAATCTAACCTCCCGCTGGCGCTCAACAAGTTGCTGGCCCAGTTCAATATGAACGGCCGTGATATTCCTAAGGTCTTACTGGTTGATTGGCCGGAGCTTACCTCCGAGCATTACGCTGGATCCCATGTTCTTGGAATGTTGCCCGCACCCTTCCGAGCAGAAGACCTACTCGACCGTTTGCATCAATCCCAGCGTCTACTGACTGAGTTGGTCACTAAACCGGTGACGGCAGATTTTGAAGGTTTTGTTGGTCGTTCAGTTCCCATTGAACAGATCCGTCAACTGATGACCCAGGTTGCTCCGCGCGATATCTCGGTGATGATTACCGGTGAGTCGGGCACGGGCAAAGAGGTGGTAGCGCGTTCGCTGCACAACGCTTCGCCGCGTTGTAATGGTCCTTTTGTGCCGGTGAACTGCGGTGCTATTCCGGCTGACCTGCTCGAGAGCGAACTGTTTGGCCACGAGAAGGGTGCATTTACGGGCGCGATCGCCAGCCGAGCTGGACGCTTTGAGATGGCCAACGGCGGTACGCTCTTCCTCGATGAGATTGGCGATATGCCACTACCGATGCAGGTAAAGCTGCTGCGCGTGCTGCAAGAGCGGCAGTTCGAGCGTGTGGGTGGTAACCGCACCATTGATGTCGATGTTCGCATCATCGCAGCGACTCACAAAGATCTGGAGTTGATGATCGATAATGGTCAGTTCCGTGAGGATCTGTTCTACCGGTTGAATGGTTTCCCAATAGAGATGCCGGCACTGCGTGAGCGCATTGATGATCTGCCACTGCTCATAAAAGCCTTGCTTAAACAACAGACCAAACAGGGTCTTGAGCAGGTGCAGTTTCTGCCAGCCGCTCTGGAGTCGTTAAAACTGCATCCTTGGGGTGGCAACGTGCGTGAGCTCGCCAACTTGCTCGAGCGTTTGGCGATTATTCATCCCAATGGCGTGATCGGCGTTTCGGAGTTACCGCAGAAGTTTCGACACGTTGAGGAACCGAACCCAGAGCGTTACCAACCACCAAACGAGATACCCAACGAGCAGCAAGCGGAGTCAATCCCAGCACCACCTGACATTGGTGACTTAAAGGGGTCTGACCCCATTAACCTAAAGGAGCACCTCGAGGGTATCGAGCGCAGCTTTATTGAGCAGGCGTTGGATGCTGAAAAAGGCGTTGTTGCCCGTGCTGCCGAGCGCTTACAGATTCGACGCACTACACTGGTAGAAAAGATGCGTAAGTATGGAATCAGTCGGTGAGCGACGAGGTAACTCAGTTAAAAGCCTATATCCGCGAGCTGGAAGCGGAGTTTAAAGATACATCGGGCGAACATGGTGCTCTGCTACGGCTGCGTCGTCTGATTAATCAGATGCCCAGCGGTGTGTTGGTCATCGACAACCGTGGCATGGTGGTAGAGTTCAACCCCGCTGCGGAAGAGCTATTAGGTATCAAACTCAAAGACCGCCCCTGGATTCAGGTGATTCAGCAGTGCTTTGCGCCTCGTCCCGATGACGGCCACGAGTTATCACTCAAAAACGGTAAGCGTGTCAGCCTCTCGACCAAAGCCTTGGACGGCGAACCGGGGCAGTTGGTCTTTATCAGTGATCAGACCCAGACGCGCGAGTTGCAGTCGCGCCTGTCACACTATCAACGTCTATCAGAGATGGGGCGCATGGTGGCGTCCATGGCGCACCAGATTAGAACACCCCTCTCAGCGGCACTGCTCTATGCCAGTCATCTGATGGCCCCAAAAGTAACGGACGAGCAGCGCGTTCGCTTTGCCGGTAAGGTGAAGTCCCGTTTAACCCATTTAGAACAGCAAGTGCGCGATATGCTGATCTTCGCACGCGGTGAGATTCGTTTGGATGATCGCGTTACGACCGATGAACTTCTGCAGCGCACTGAGGATCTTTTAGATCTGCCGCTGAGCAATGCAGATGCCGACTGTGACTGTATCAACGATGCGCCCGGCGTAGAGCTGCAATGCAATCTGGAATCGCTGCTCGGTGTGCTGCTTAACTTAGTCAACAACTCCCTGCAGGCATGCGGAAAAGGGGCTGAGCTTAAGCTGCATATCACTCAGGTTGAAAATCTTGTGCGCATCGATCTGATCGACCAAGGTCCCGGCATGTCAGCGGAAGATCTCGCGCGCGCTAAAGAGCCCTTCTTCACCACAAAGACCCACGGTACCGGCTTAGGCTTAGCGGTTGCACAGGTGGTGGCGCGAGGTCATCAGGGTGAGTTCCATATCCAATCAACTGTCGAACAAGGCACAACTGCCACTCTTCTACTACCCTCTATATTAAACACGCAGCAGCGTGTCGATAAGGAGATAGTGGATGAGCCTCAGGGTTCTGGTAGTTGAAGATGACGCGAGCCTGCGCGAAGCGCTGGTAGACACTCTCGAACTGTCCAACATCAATGCACTGGAGGCCGGTAGCGGTGAAGAGGCCCTTGAGGTGCTTCAGTCACAGCACGCCGATATGGTGATTAGCGATGTGAATATGCCCGGCATGGATGGGCATGAACTGCTCGCAGAGCTGCGAGCTAAATATCCAGCCATTCCGGTAGCGTTGATTACTGCTTACGCTCAAGTCGGTAGGGCCGTGGACGCTATGCGTGCAGGCGCGGTGGATTATCTGTGCAAGCCGTTCGAGCCCCACCAGCTTATCGACCTGATCCAGCAGTACGCTAGCGGTGCCACAGTTGCGCTAAGTGGCGGCGATCTACCTGTGGCAGAGAGTGCTGCCGCAAAACAGATACTGCAGTTGGCGCAGCGGGTTGCAACTACCGATTCCACAGTGCTTATCACGGGTGAATCAGGCACCGGTAAAGAGGTGCTGGCGCGCTACATTCATCAGCAGTCAGATCGTGCTGACAAACCTTTCGTCGCAATCAACTGTGCAGCTATTCCCGAGAATATGCTTGAAGCGACGCTTTTCGGTCATGAGAAGGGCGCCTTCACCGGTGCTGTGGCGAGCGCCCCCGGTAAGTTTGAACAGGCCAATGGCGGCACGCTACTGCTTGATGAGATCACCGAGATGGACCTGAGTCTGCAGGCGAAGCTCCTGCGTGTGCTGCAAGAGCGCGAAGTAGAGCGTATTGGCAGTCGTAAAACGATTCAGTTGGATGTGCGCGTGTTGGCCACCTCCAACCGCGATCTTGAGTCCCATGTGTCAGACGGCGAGTTCCGCGAAGATCTCTACTACCGCCTGAATGTATTCCCGCTGCACTGGCAACCGTTGCGTGAGCGACCCGATGACATCGTGCCGCTGGCGCAGCGCATCCTGGATAAACAGTGTGCCAAGATGCACCGCGCGCCGGTACAGATTAGCGCTTCAGCTCAGTTGAAACTGCGCAATCACAGCTGGCCCGGTAACGTGCGCGAACTCGATAACCTGTTGCAACGTGCGCTGATATTGCAGGCGGGCGCTGTGATCAATGATGCTGATCTGATGTTTGATGCCAAATCGATCAGCAGTGCGTCGATCAGTTCTGCGCCTGCGCAGGTGGCTGAGGACTCTCAAGAGCTCGGGCAGGATATGAAACATCACGAGTATCAGCTGATACTGGATGCGCTTAAAAGCTGCCGCGGTAGCCGTAAGGATGCGTCAGAGAAGCTGGGGATTAGCCCGCGCACGCTACGGTATAAGCTAGCGCGCATGCGTGAGGATGGGATAGATCTTAGCGCGTTGTAGCGAACCTATCCTAAAGTTTGGTTATAAAAACGCCCCAAACCTACCAATGTCTAATTCTTAGGCGCTAGGTCTTACAGGTATAAATTACGGCTCAGATATTTTCTTAGTAGTTGCACTCCATCTGTGTAGTTGTCAGATCGCAGCTAAAGTCATCAATTCAAAGGGACCGACCGGAATGAACCACCCTATCTACCCAGTTACGCCAGAGTGGGCAGCAAATGCACACGCAGACGAAGCTAAATACATGGAGATGTACCAGCAGTCAGTCGAGAACCCAGAAGCTTTCTGGGCCGAAGAAGCTAAGCGCATCGACTGGTTCAAACCCTTTACCAAAGTTAAAAACACCTCGTTTGAAGGCGATCTGGACATCAAATGGTTCGAAGATGGCACCACAAACGTGGCTCACAACTGTCTGGACCGTCACCTCGAAACACGCGGCGACCAGGTAGCGATCATCTGGGAAGGTGATAACCCAGAAGAGAGCGAAAAGATCACTTACCGCGAACTGCACGAGCGTGTATGTCGTTTCGCTAACGTACTGACTGCTCAGGGTATCCAGCAGGGCGACGTAGTTACCCTCTACATGCCAATGATTCCTGAAGCGGCCGTGGCAATGCTGGCTTGTGCTCGCGTGGGTGCGGTGCACTCAATCGTCTTCGGTGGCTTCTCACCAGACGCACTGGCAGCACGTATCGAAGGTGCTAACTCTAAGCTGGTTATCACTTCGAACTACTCACTGCGTGGCGGTAAAGTTGTTCCGCTGAAAGACAACGTTGATAAAGCCCTCGACAAGTTCCCAGCAGCCGCTGCGCTGGTTGAGAAAGTCGTTGTGGTTAAGCGTGTTGAACAAGATGTTGCTTGGACTGAAGGTCGTGACATCTGGTGGGAAGAGCACTGTGCCGCTGCATCGGCTGAGAACACTCCAGCTGAGATGAGCGCTGAAGCGCCACTGTTCATTCTCTACACCTCAGGTTCTACCGGTGCACCTAAGGGTCTGAAGCATACTACAGGTGGTTACCTGGTTTGGGCGGCAATGACTCATCAGTACGTGTTCGACTACCAGGAAGGCGACATTTACTGGTGTACAGCTGACGTGGGTTGGGTAACGGGTCACAGCTACATCGTTTACGGTCCGCTGGCGAACGGTGCTACAACACTGATGTTCGAAGGTGTACCTAACTACCCTGATAACAGCCGCTTCGGCCGTGTTATTGAGAAGCACAAAGTTAACCAGTTCTACACTGCCCCCACTGCAATCCGTGCACTGATGCAGAAAGGCGACGACGTACTGGGCGATGCGGATCTCTCTTCACTGAAACTCTTGGGTTCAGTAGGCGAGCCAATCAACCCAGAGGCGTGGGAGTGGTACCACCGCATCTTCGGTAATGGCAACTGCCCAATCGTAGATACCTGGTGGCAGACAGAGACTGGCGGCATCATGATCGTGCCTCTGCCAGGTGCAACTCCTGCTAAGCCAGGTTCGGCTACGCGTCCATTCTTCGGTGTGCAGCCAGCGCTGCTCGACAACGAAGGCAAAGAGATCGAAGGTGCTGGTGAAGGTAACCTGGTTATCAAGGACTCTTGGCCGGGCCAGAGCCGCTCGATCTGGGGCGACCATGACCGTTTCATCCAGACCTACTTCTCAAGCTTCAAAGGCTACTACACCACCGGTGACGGCGCGCGCCGTGACGAAGATGGTTACTACTGGATTACTGGTCGTGTCGATGACGTAATCAACGTATCGGGCCACCGTATGGGTACTGCTGAGATCGAATCATCGCTGGTAGAGCACAAGACCGTTGCTGAAGCAGCCGTTGTTGGTTACCCACACGACATCAAAGGTCAGGGTATCTACTGCTACGTAACTCTGCAGGCTGGCACTGAGCCGACTGATGAGCTGGCGGTAGAACTGCGTAACTGGGTACGCTCGGACATCGGTCCTATCGCATCGCCAGACCACATCCAGTTCGCTCCAGGTCTGCCGAAGACACGTTCAGGTAAGATTATGCGTCGTATCCTGCGTAAGATCGCAGAGGACGATTTCGGTGCGCTGGGTGATACCTCAACGCTGGCTGATCCAAGCGTAGTTGATGACCTTATCGATAATCGTAAGAACCGCAAGAGCTAGAGCTACACGGGTGAATAGCGTCCTGTAGTTTTACAACACAAAACCCCGGGCTTTGGCTTGGGGTTTTTGTGTTTATAATGCGTTTTAACTGGCTTGGTTGCGGACTTTCTATTAAGTTATAACCAACTAGGCCTAACAACCTGATTCAAAATAAGAATCTACAGAAAAAGTACATGGAGTTCTTCGAATGCAGCTCGCTCAAAAAATCATCATTGCTGACGACCATCCGCTGTTTCGTGCTGCACTACGCCAGGCGGTAACCTCGGCAGTTCCCGGTGTTGAGATTATTGAAGCGGACACGCTCGAGTCCGTGCAGCAGAAGGTCGACGAAAACGTTGATGCGGATCTGGTGTTGCTGGATATCCATATGCCAGGCGCGCAGGGCTTCTCAGGTCTAGTGTTCCTGCGCGGTCAGCACCCCGGTGTACCCGTGATCGTTGTATCAGGCTCAGAAGAGACACATGTGATGAAGCGCGCCATCGACTATGGCGCCTCTGGTTTTATTCCTAAATCATCTCCGCTTGAGACCATCTCAGAGGCGATTGTAGCGGTGCTGCAGGGCGATGAGTGGTTGCCACAAGAGCTGGAAGATAGCATGGATGATCTGGTGACCGATGAAGATCAGCAGTTTGCTGAAGCTGTTGCGTCACTGACACCACAGCAGTTCCGCGTACTGACTATGCTGACCGAAGGTCTGCTAAACAAACAGATCGCTTACGACCTCAACGTCTCTGAAGCGACCATCAAAGCGCACGTCACGGCGATTCTGCGTAAGCTGGGTGTGCATAGCCGTACGCAAGCGGTTATTGCAGCACAGCGTCTGGGTGTTGAGCCGCCAAAGACCTCTTAGAGAGCCCGCATAAAGAGACCGCTTAAAATTCGGTCGCTACATTCGCTGCGCGAATATCCCTCTCACAGCTGTGCGTCTATCCCTCCTGCGGTGTTGTGGGAGGGTTATGAGGCGGAGTCGAACGACGCGACAAATAAACGGGCCTCGGCCCGTTTATTGTCTTTGCCTGGTTTTATTTCAGTGACTTAGTAATCATCTGCCGCAGTGCGGCGGGCTTAACCGGCTTGTTCAGCAGTTTGGCACCGGCGTTGGCGATCTCTTGCTTGATCTCATCGGTACGGTCGGCGGTGATGACGATGGCCGGTACCGGGTTCTCGAGCAAGGGTTCAATCTGCTCCAGCGCCATCAGTCCTGTGTCGTTTTCACTGAGGTGGTAGTCGGCCAGTACGATGTCGGGTGTAAATGACTCTGCTCGGATAATCGTCTCAGCTTCTACAGCGGATAGTGCGGTGCGAACCTCACAGGACCAGCCTTTCAGTAGGGCAGACATACCCTCGAGAATCTTCGGCTCGTTGTCGATTACTAGCACCTTGATGCCGTTGAGACCTTTAGACTTGATCCAGCCGCGGCTCTCAGGGGCGGCCCTCTCAGCCTTGCTTGGATCGCCCAGAGGGACGTCAACGCTGAACACGGTTCCCTCCATCGGCCAAGAACGAACATTCAGATCATGTACGAGCATCCTTGCGATACGCTCTGTAATCGCTAGCCCCAGTCCAAGCCCCTGAACCTCTGAGTGACGCGGATTATCGATGCGTTTGAACTCTTCAAACACTTCGCCGATCTTATCCGGTGCAATGCCCACACCTGTATCCCAGACTTCTAAGCGCAATTTGTTACCGACGCGACGTGCGCCCAGCAAAACTTTACCCTGAGTGGTGTAGCGAATCGCGTTGGAGATAAAGTTCTGCAGGACTCGGCGCAGCAGGGTCTGATCGGAGTAGACCACCTGTTTACAGGCGACAGACTTGAACTCCAGGTTCTTTTTGTCCGCCATCGCTCTGAACTCATTGGTCAGATTGCTGAAGACAGACTCCAGTGAGA